>Ga0208311_1000053_pt1 | contig 33544 bp, 25 predicted proteins | sample Colrivmet1562A02_FD_187683 | JGI IMG/M metagenome (GOLD analysis project Ga0208311, IMG submission 187683) | Estuarine microbial communities from the Columbia River estuary - metaG 1562A-02 (SPAdes) (version 2) | ecosystem: Environmental > Aquatic > Marine > Intertidal zone > Estuary | place... | reverse complement strand
CAAGTACATTTGAAACCATTCCGGTCCATGCCCCTGGACTCTGAAAAATCACCCCGCCGTTATTTATTCTAGAAACGGTTCCTCGTGGGTTTCCAACAAACCCACCATCATTAATCCCAAAATACTGTGCGATTGCTAAGCCATCGGTTGTGGTAAAATCTAAGGGGTATTCTGGAAGGGTGACCGTTTGAAAATCACCAATCCCTGTTGGTCCAGCATGAATTGATAGAGGAAAAACACGGCCAGGGTTTGCTTCATATAAGGCATGCGCAAGGTCGGCGGCTGCCGGACAATAAATGCATTTATGTCCTGTAAAATCCTCTAATAAGATATTTCTATTCGTATTTGTATTTTGTGAAAATTGTGGCCATTCATTGGCTAAATAATCCGACCAATTTCCAGGATAAAGGGTAGTATCCAATCCATTCGTGGACCCGGGTGGATAGGGGTTAGAAACATGATCACAACTGGAGGTTACAACAAGGAGCACTAGAAAAAGCCATAACAATCGATTCATTTCTTAAAAACTTTGGGTGAAACTTAAGGTAAGGCCATTGTTCGCTGGCACAAAACGACAAACACCACCTACACAAAACAATCCGGCGCGTTGACGCCCATAGGAAAGCATAACACGTGTCGATTCATGAATATAACCACAGGTGAGGTTTGGATAATTTACACGCTTATTTGCGTCTGGATTGCCATAATTAAATTGATTAATAAAGCTTACAAAATAGCTTGGAGACACCGTATATTCAATCAATGCCGTAGCCCAATTCCCTTTATCATTAATCGTCCCATCATCCTTCTTGTTTACAAACATTCCTTGAAGTTCAACGCGAATGTTGTGTTTTGAATTGATTTTATAAGATGCTTCAAGCACACCAATATGAGATGAAATAATGCCCGTGGCATCATTAGAAACTTTAGCGATGTCATTATTAATGGTAATATTAAAATAAGAAACCAAAAGGAGGAGTTTCTTATTGATTCTACGCGTGATGTTTACATTAATATCTCTCCAATATAAGCTATCGCTTTTATCGAACAAGTGCGTTTCATATGCTACACGGCTCGAATCAAATTGATTAATACCACTGGTATGCTGAACTGGGCGATAGGTTGTAGATGCATTAAGCCCAAGCGTTGTGCCGTATTTTCCTCCCAGGGTGGATCCTTTCTTGATGGTATATAAAAAATCTGCTTGATAAGCGACTTCTCCTAAAGGTTGCGTTGCATACGGATATAGTGTAGCCACCAAGTTGTACGTATGGGTTTTATTGAGTGCAGGTAGGTAATTGATGAAAACGTCTTGAAGTTCTTTATTCCGATCCGAGCGGTAGCTCATGTTATCTACTGATTTTGCCGATAAACTAAACCCAATACCTTTCTTAGAATACCCGAAATTTACTACCGCAGCATGACCGAAATTATAGATTTTACCGTTATCCAACGAAGGGTCTTGTTCTTTTTGAATGTACTCCCCATCCAACCGAAAGTTCTTATACTGTAATTTCATCCGTCCACCATAAGCGCCAACATTCTCTGGTAAAATCAATTGATCATCATCATCCAATTGGTATTTACTAACGAAACTTCCTCCTAGAATTACATCTACGGGAAATGCGGTGAGTTTAGTGAAGGTTTCATTTAAATGAATATCCGCGTCTACACCGCGCACGATACCTTCGGAATTAACAACACGACCCGCTTCAAATGAAAGCCGTTGCTGACCATATACTCCCTTAATTTGAATCCCCTTATATGGTTTAAAAATAATGCGGGCGCCATCCAATATATTATCATAGCCTAATGCGCGATCTTCATAGGCTCTAAGTGCTAGGCCATTGCCAAATTGCTCATAAAAATGCCCAAGGGTTACATCTACTTTTGAATTCGAATATCCCACATAACGCATACCTAGGCCTGTTCCGTCAAAGCGATTCGGATATCCTTGAATTCGAGGTAAATAACTTTCCAAGCGCATCCCTGCCTTAAACCCGGCATTCGTGTAAAAGACATTCATGTATGAATTCACCAATCCTTTAGAAGGAGGTTGAATGGCATTAATAACGGGATCGTCATTCAAATACTGAAATGTAGATTCAATATTGCCAGTAAAATTGCCCTGAGACCAAACATATTGGCCTACAAACAGAATTATTACGAACGAAATCCAGTTATTCGCTCGTAAGTTTTTTGATTTCTTCATATAATTTTTCTTCATCCCCCGGCGCATAATTGTTGTGTGTGTATACAATGTTGCCGTTTTTATCTAATAGAAATGTGTGCGGTACATTATTAACGCCCATACTTCGCTTGAAATCTCCATTAGGATCTAGCAATACAGTATAATCCCATGCCTTTCCATTCACATAGGTAATTACGTCTCGCTTTGTTTTTTCATCATCAATGGATACTGCCACTAAGTTAACCCCTGTTTCAGTTTGCCATTCTTCATAAAGGTCATGAATGGCCATTAATTCTTTTTTACATGGCGCGCACCAGGTAGCCCAAAAACTAATAACCACAGGTCCAGAAAAACCAAAAGCGGCTGTATTCACCTGTTTTCCATTGATGTCTTTCAACAACACGGAAGGAACTTTTTTTACATCCAAAGAATCTGTTTTAATAAGCTGCGTTTTAGCGAGAAATGGAATACATATCAATAATGCGATGGTAAAATGTTTCATGATGGTTAAATTTTTGGTTCCCGAGCAAATACTTTGCCATTTCAAATTTACACGAAAAAAGAATATTTACATGTTATCCATTTGGAAACCATCGTATTTTTATTAACTTTGAAAAGAATGACACTCGCTTATGACTAAAATTTTCTACCTCCTTATCGTTACGTTTTTAATGGGTTACACCATTGCACAAGACAATATTGTAATTTATTTAGATGGCCAATCTACTGACCTTTCATCTGGTGCAGGGCCATATTCAGTTTTAGCCCCATCTGCGACCGCATTTGACCTTACCTTTGATGTATACAACAATACTGCAAACACTCAAAAATGGAGAATTACTAGGTCTCACATTTCCGTACCTGCTGGTTGGGCAGATGGTCTTTGTTGGGGGCACGCGACTGATCCTTTCGGCGGTTCTTGTTACTCAAGTACTCAAATGAATTCGTCCCCATGGACCTCTCCGGGTGGTGTGGCTGTGCTTTTTGATCTTTTACCAGGTGAATATGGTAAAATGAAGCCTGATTTTAACCCTGCGGATGGCGTAAGCGGAACGGGTCATTACCGTTATTATATCACGAATGCATCAGGCACTACATATTTGGATTCAGTTGATGTTATTGTTGATTATGTAGCAGACGTAAAGCCTGTTAAAGATCCGGTAACGGTCACCTTGGTTCCTAATCCAGCAGATGATTACATTAACATATCCGTTAATGGTTCTGAATCTTTTCAATTTAAAATAGTAGATGCAATGGGTTCAACCCTCATGCGCGACCAAGTGAGTTCAACAAAAAAAATCAATACGTCTGAATTTAAAAGTGGCGTTTACTTTATTTCTTTTGAAGGGCAAGGAACCAAACCATTCACTCGAAAAGTGATCATTCGCCATTAATTGGCCTTAAAATGGCTAAACAAAAGCACCGAGGTGCGCCCCATAAAAAATCTGAAAAACAATCAAGCGGAGGATACAGAAATCTTGTGCTTAATGTTTTTGCTAAAAATCAAGGCGCAACCTTAACCCACAAACAACTTTGCTATTTATTATCCGCTAAAACCCCAAATGAACGTCAACATGTGTTTGATGCTCTCATGGCTTTAGTTCAAAAAAAGCAATTAAACCAACTCAATCACCACAGCTTTACCTTACCTATTCAAACACCGGAGGAAGGAATTCTAGAAATGAATGCCAAAGGATTTGGATTTGTTCGAATCGAAGGTTCGAACAATGACGTGATGATTCGTGAAGAAAATAAAGGGTTAGCGATGGATGGAGACCGTGTACAATTCACGGTGATTAAAGACAGAAATGGCAAGCGAGAAGGGCTCATTTTGAATGTATTAGAGCGGGCTCGGATGCAATTAGTTGGCACCATTCAACTCCGAAGCCATAAAGCAATTTTATATCCTGACTCAGCGAAATACGGGGTACCTGTTGAAATTCCAGAAAACAAATTAAATGGTGCACAACAAGGAATGCGAGCTGTTGTTAAAATCACGGTTTGGCCGGAACAACGAAAAATGCCATACGGCGAAGTTGTTGCACTCTTAGGTCATGCAGGAACCAACGATTCTGAAATGATTTCTATTTTAATTAATCAAGGGTTTGATCCATTTTTTCCAGAAGAAGTCTTGCGGGAAGCCAGTTTAATTCCAACGGAAATTACCAACGAAGAAATAGCAAAAAGACTTGATGCACGAAAGATTACAACCTTCACCATTGACCCTGTAGATGCTAAAGATTTCGACGATGCGATTTCATATGAACAATTAGAAAACGGACACCTAAAAATTGGTGTACATATTGCTGACGTTGGACACTACATCAAAGAAGGTTCGGCATTAGATAAGGAAGCATTAAAGCGTTCGAATTCCGTTTATTTAGTTGATCGGGTTATGCCTATGTTGCCTGAGCAACTTTCAAATGTACTTTGTTCCTTAAGACCCCATGAAGACAAATTAGCATTCTCTGCGTTCTTTGAATTCAATGAGCAACAGGAAGTCATTAATTCTTGGTATGGTAAAAGCGTAATTCATTCGAATCGAAGATACACCTATGAAGAAGTTCAAGAAATTATTGAAGGAAAGGAGGATCAATATGCGCATGAATTACTTAGCATAAACAAAATCGCTAAATCACTTCGTGCCAAGCGCTTTAAAAAAGGCGCATTAAACATTGTATCTGAAGAACTTCGCTTTGTGCTTTCTGATGCAGGAGTGCCTACCGGTACCATACTTAAAACCTCAAAAGAATCTCACCAATTGGTTGAAGAGTTTATGTTATTGGCAAATCGATCCATCGCTTCTTATTTGACACCAAAAAAAGAAAAAGCGGAAACCTATACCACCGTTTATAGGGTACATGATTTACCAGATTTAGAAAAACTTGGCTTACTGACCATGTTTTGCGAAAAATTTGGATTAGAATTACATATAGATCAAATCCAAGAGGCCGCATTAAAGCTAAACAAGTTACTAAAAGATATAGAAAACGAACCCTTTTATTCGTTAATTCAAGGCATGGTGGTTCGGTCGATGGCCAAGGCCGTTTATAGCACCAATAACAAAGGCCATTTTGGGTTGGCCTTCAAAGAATATACGCATTTCACCTCGCCTATTCGTCGATATGCAGACCTCATCGTACATCGCCAACTGTTTGAAAAAACGGAAACAGGTCGGGTACACCATAGATCAACACTAGAAGAAGTTTGTAAACGAATTTCTGCTAATGAGCGTAAAGCAATTGAAGCCGAACGTGAATCGGTTAAGTATTTTCAAACGCTAATGCTTATTGACCATATTGGAGAAACCTTCGAGGGGATAGTTTCCGGGATTTCAGAATACGGAATATTTGTGCGACTAACTGCAAATAATTGTGAAGGAATGGTTTCCATTCAATCGATCACAACAGATCGGTATTTCTTTGATCCTGAACGGTATGTAGTCCTCGGAAAACGAACAGGAAAAACAATTAATCTTGGGGATATCGTTTCAGTTATTGTTGACGAAGTAAGTCCTAGAAAGCGCCAAATAGATTTGATCCTAACTTCACATTAATGGCTATTCTGGTGAAAATGGATTACTGCCAGAAACACGCTGTAATTCGTGCCCATTTCTAAACATTTTTTGCGTTATTGGTTTCCCGTTACTCCCATATACAATGAATAGTCCATCTTTCAACCCGTTCTTGTAATGGATTTCATTCATTTTATTTCCTCGTCGATCATTTTGATAAAATTCGCCGTGAAGAAGTCCATTTTTAAACGTTGAAACCACAGCAGGTACCACTCCTCCAGGATAATAATTTATCCACTTTCCAGTCTTCTTCCCCTGTTTAAATTTCCCGAGTTCTTTTATCGTGAAATCAACCTGAGAATATGCTCTAAACGTTCCGTGTTCTACGCTTTGTTTTTCTTTGAAGCCCATGGCTACAACATCCTGTGCTGAATTTTTTAACGTACTCACTTTATATGAAACCTCTTCTTTTTTCCTTCCATTGTTATAAAACTCTGTCCATTTTCCTTTTTTATGATCCTTTTTGTACCGACCAAACAACAACAATTTACCTTCTGGACTAAACGAATACCAGGCGCCATTTAATTCACCATGCTTATAGAATGATTTGTTCTTTAGCCGCCCGTTGGGCCAAAAATTCTTCCATTCACCTACTTCTTTTCCTTGGTTGTAGCCGCCCTTCATTAACAAAGTGCCGTCTTCATACCATGTTTGCCATTCCCCTTGCTTCAGGTCGTTTTTATAATTGCCGATTCTAAACGGCGTTCCATTTTTATAGAAATAGCTCCATTCCCCTTCGCGGTTCCCGAGGTAATATGTAGCTTTATAGGAAAGTTCCCCCGAATCAAAATAGTATTCCCAATCACTATGCTGTTGATTATTCTTAAATGACCCTTTCATTTCTATTGCCCCATCTGCTTTACCCCAAATCCACATTCCGTCCTTTTCGCCATTCACATAATTTCCCTCGGTTCGAATCAATCCGTTAGGAAAATAAACCAAGTAAGCTCCATGAAGCGAATCTTGTTTGAAGCCCTGCCTTTTCTCGATGCTGCCATCTGAAAAATAAAAAATCCAATCTCCCTGTTTTTTCCCGGCTAAAAATGCACCAGAAATGGATGTTTGACCTGAAGCTAGATTTTCGAAAAACGGACCGTCTCTGAGGCCGTTTTTAAATGTATATGATTCCTTTATGGCGCCAAACGAATAAAACGTATTAACAACGCCATTACCATTCATCACTGTTTGAGTATGCGCGGAGTCTGAATCAAAATAACTCAATAAATACGTAGTGTCATTGGATACAAACTCTTCCTTCCATAGCAATGAATCATCATAAAAATATTGCCATTTACCCTGGGGTGAACCTAAAGAATAATAACCTGATTTCAATAGTGTTCCTGCTTGATTGAACTCCTTATACAAGGAATCAGAAACATTGAATTTACAATAATAGAGTTGTTTAATTTTCTTGTTAGGGTAGTACACAATCTGTTTACCGTGTGTTCTATTTCTATAGTAGAATCGTTCTTCTTCAAGAATTCCATCCATGGAATAAAAAAGCCATTTCCCATGCTTTTCTGTAGATTCTAAAATTATATCATCTACATAATATGAGCCAACAGCATTCAACTTACGGTTGTTTGCATCCCAATATATTTTCACTTTGGGACTTAAGTTTTCAGGGTCAATGGCTTGAGAAAAAACAGGTATCGAAGCAACCAAAATCAGCGATAGAAACCAGTTTTTCATATTAATCTATTAATGTAAATTCTAATAAAGGTTACTATTTATAATAATTGACGTAAAATTAAAAACACGCCAGTTCCCATGAACACGATACCAATCAGCCAATTTAAGCCCTTTAACAACCCCGTTGTCACTAATGGTTTTAATTTATTGGCAACATAAGCCTTCAAACCATCGATACCAAAATAGGTCAATAATATCACAAAAAGAAAGAGCACGATATGCATATCACTCTCATAATTACTAACTAAATCAAAGCCCTTCGCTATAATAGCTAACCAATAGATTACGACTCCTGGGTTTAATAAATTCAAGGTAAATCCTTTCAAAATAAGCATCGTATTATCTCGTACAGTTGATGATTTGGAATTATGATGGTCATCTAGTAACTCTTTATCCAAGCTAATGGGAACTAATTTTATTTTCTTAAAAAACAAATTATATATCCCATAGACAAAGAACAGAGACCCCCCTAAAATACTTAGTGCAAGATTGTTTTTAAAATCACTTAATCCCCTTAATTGGTAGGCAAAAAACATGGAAATAACAATATAAAAGAGATCACTAAGCAAGACCCCAAGGTCAAAGATCATGGCTGCTTTAAATCCTTTAGTTATACTTATTTCAAGCAAAACAAAAAAAACAGGACCGATCATTATACTCAGTATAAAACCAATTCCTATTGCTTGAAAAATATAATCCATTACAACAAAAATAGTGAAAAGGTCAATGCTACTGGAAAACCGCTCTCAAGGATTTTATAAACGTGGAATATTAATTACCTTTGTATTCTAAAAATATGACATGAGAACTAAACTCGCCAATGATAAACTAAGTGCCATAATAAAAATGGTAGATAAGAACGGTGTAACTGCTCCTGAATTAATTTCAGAACTTAAAGCACTTCGCACCATTGCATTGACTGAAAAAGACCCTTTAGTAGTTAAAGTGCTTCGATTAACCTATGAATATTTATCAGACAACGAATCATTTAACGTTGAAGGACAGTTTGAAGAAGATGAAGAGGGTAATGAATACCCAATTGAAATTGACGAAAAAGAGAACTTACTTTATTTATTATCACTTCTTGAAAATGCGGAACAAAAATTAAATCGTGAAGAGTTAAAAGACTATCGCGACGCGTTGAAAGCAGAATTATATTAAGTAGAGGCAACCATTTAATAGATGGTAACGTCATAGAACTATCATAGGCGTTAGCTTAGATTTATTTAACTTGCAGAGAAAGCCGAAAAGAACTCCTTTTCGGCTTTTTTAATGAATCAACAGTAATTACAATACTTTGCGTCGGCCTGGTGTGAAAAAGGAACAGTATCGTCATAAATCTCAGAAAATACTTCCTGAATTAAGTCTTTAAAATCTCGCATGAACTCCTCTGGGGTTATGCCTTCATGTACCAATGGAAAAAACGCTTGCGTTTTTCTTTGTATGGCATAAATCCCCATTACAGCGGGTGGGTGATTATAATTTTCATTAAACAAGAATGCATAGGTGGCTAATTGTAAGGCATGCTTGCAAGACTTAAACGATTGAACCAACTCTGATTTACGTTTGTAAACTACATGTTCAGATTTCACCAATCCGCTCTTATAATCCACCAAGCGATATGAATTACCAATTCGATCAATTCGATCAACGAACCCTATCCAATTCACCTGCTTTTCACGACCATTAATTATTAAGTCCATTGAAGCGGTTAATCTTGCTTCAATGCGATGAATATAAACATCTTCAGCTTGTGTTTTTAAATATTCGATATCATTGAGCAATAAGTTTTTGATTAGTTCTTGCGCTACATTCAGGGTGAGCCAATTTTTTCCTGACTCAATTAGTTTTTGCTCATTATCTAAATAATCTAAGAATTGCTGTGTTAATAAGGCAGGGGCCTTAACTAGCATATCTTCAATATGATGAATGGCAATTGGGTCCGGTTTTGGAAGCACCTCGTTCCCGAGTTGATCCAACTCAGCATGCGGACTATACAAAATTTCAAGTGTATTATGGATGAACCGCCCCAAACTGCTCATTTCTAGTTCTTCTTCAACCGATTCTTCCTCACCGAATTCAGCCAGATAACGGTAATAAAAATCAAGCGGACAAGCTAAATACTTTGCTAAGGCGCTGGCAGAAATATGCTTTGAAAAATATCGATCTAATAGGTGATTAATTTGAGGTCTTTTTAATACTACAGCAGAATCAAAGGCTCGTTGTTCCGGAAAAGTAGTTGTATAATATTTATGTGCTATTTGGAACTTTTTGTTTGCTCTTGACAACTCCATTTCCAATTGCGCAATATAGCGGCTAGGTTCAGCAGAGCCTAAAGCCTCATTCGCTGTGGAATATGTAATCACAAGATGTTCGGCAGTGTGTAACAACCTGTAAAAATGATGCGCAAACAATCCTTGCTTTTCGCGCATAGTTGGTAGTCCAAGCGCTCTGCGCAAATCCATTGGAATGATTGAATCTATAGGGTTAGTCGGTGGCAACATCCCCTCATTCATGCCAAGAATTATTACTCGTTTAAAATCTAGCATTCGGGTTTCTAGTAAACCCATAATTTGAAGACCACTGGTAGGATTACCATGAAAAGCAATAGATTTTTTTGTCCAATGTTGGTTAAAAATCATCCGAAATGTTTTTAGATTCATCGGTGGAAGTCCTTCCTTCGCGAGAACTTCTAAGGTGACGATTGCCTCTTGAAACATAATCAATTGTTGCTTTTCAAATTCAAATGCCTGGTTAAATTTAGATAACAACACGAATGTTAATTGTTGAATTAATTTAATGCCCGCTGTATAATCTGCATTCCATGAAGAAAAAGCAAGTTGAGTTAACTCGTCAATGTCATGATTAAACGTCAATTTCGTTGGGTCTTGAAACACCCGATTCATTTTTATAGTATTCAACTCCCAATTTAAGAGGTCTTTTCTAACTTCAGCATCTAGCCATGAGTTTATCAATGGATGCTGATAAAAACTCAATAAATCTTTAAAGTATGCTGATTTTGTTTTGAATCGAATCTTATTTTCTTGAATAGAAAACAAGGTGTCAATTAATGTTTTTAATGCCGTTTGTTTTAAAGGTAAGCCAATGGTTAGATTAGCTAAAGGAATTGAAGACGGAAGATTCTTCATTAGCGGAACAACCAATGATTCATCAGCTAATAGCACTAGTGTTTGATTTAATTCCGCTTCATTCAATTTGGACAATTCTGTGGCGGCAATTTTAACTTGACCTGTTGCTTGTGGGCAAGAAATCAACTGAACATCTACCGGACGATTAAGCAAATTCTCCTTTAAAAACTCAGGTTTTTTAATATCTAAAAACGCCAGGTTTTTCCGAATAAAGGCTCCTGCTTCATGAGACGTGTTTTCCAAATAGTACCGATCCACATCCACCCAGTACTCTGCTTGATTGTTTTTTCGAAGTGTTTTGATTATCGTTAGCTCGCCCAAGGTTAACGCATTAAATCCGATGAAGTAATACTTCTTTTCATTTGAGATGTGAGCTCCGCCATGTAGTGCAAGTTGCCTTAAAGCTTTTCCTGATGTTGTTTTATTTTCCTGTTCGAGAAAGGTATTAAATTCATTAAAAATCGTTGGGAGTTCATCCCAAAACTCCATAAATTTCCGTTGGCTTTGAGAAAGTTCTTGCTCTGGTCCTAGGTTCCAGCTTTCCAATTCTTTAATAGCAATTAAATTCTTAAATACTTGATTCGAATCCAACAAATAACGATTCATTTCTTCAAAATCATTCACCAACATCGGGCCCCAGGTGAGAAATTCTTCAAAGCTTAAGTCGCTATAATTTGGCTCTTGTTTAAAAATTTTAAATAATAGAAATAACTGCCTAGTCTTATCAATTACGGCATCTGTATTCCGTGATGTAACAAATTCTTCAATGGTTAAAATTGATGGTGCATAAACGGGGGCAGCATATGCGATGGACAGTGCCTCCAACATATATTTCTTTGCACGTTTTGAAGGAATAATTATTACATATTCCGATGTATTGGAATGATTTTCCGCCAATGTTTCGGCACATTCAGTAATAAAAGACTTCATTTATTTTTGGATTAATAATTTTCTGATTGCAGGTTCAATCATTCAAGAATCACATTATTAAAAAATCGATTGGGTCTATCGGAATTCATGAATTTATTCCCTCCAGAACATGTTATTTTAACCACAAATTCTTTGTTAATGATAAGTCTAACCCAAGTTAATCCTTGAGAATACACCTCGCTCAAGCCTTGTGTGAATTCCGTTCCATCATCTAATTCTCCATAGAAGTATGGGCTTTGTGGTGGGCTCGCAATTAATATTTCCGCATATTGTAATAGCGATAAACTTGAATCTCTTTTAATCCAGCTTACCTCAAACGTGTTTCCTTGCCCTAGTTCTTTGTAAACCAACCCTATTTCTTCCAGATCATCCTGTATCTTGGTTCTTGGTTTACCAGGAAAGACTGCTTTTAATGTAGATTCTCCCATTTGTTGATTTACCTCAAACGGTTGAAGTGCTTTAATTTGCTGTGCTGCATTAACTGGCTTTTCGCTATAATCCAATGCTATACAACGTAGCTTATATCCTTTACCTCTTAATAAGGTAACGAGCCCTTTTTCACCATGCAAGTGTCCTGCTCCCACCGCAAAAAAAACATTTTTCTTCATCGCAATGTTAGAAATCTTATCTGCCATTTGTGAATTTCGCTGTTCGATGAGTTTCAAATACGCTTCTTTATTATTAGACAAACCACTCTTTATTAAGCGATCAATTAAATCGATTCTACCGTTTAGATACAATTCAAGCATCAGTTGTTTTTCAGAAATCAGCAAATTCAATTTATTGTCTTTTTCAATAAACGGAATTTCTTCCATTGCCTTTGTTTGTTGGGCTATTGACTCTAGTGGAATAACTGATTTATTTAACAGTTCAGCTTTTTCTTGAAACCATGCGTCCATAAATTGGGGCATGCCATCTTCATCGCCATAATAGGTTGCGGTGGGTTCTTGCGATGCCGTATATAACTTGCCATATTTATCTAACAGAATGTTCGCTCTATTTGGAATTGGATCTTTACCTAAAAACAAATCAAAGATATTAACCTCAATAGCCAAAGACTCTGAACGCGAAAACGCATCGTACACCGAGTCTGGAAAATTAAATAATCGCTTATCATTTGAGTGCAGTGTTCCAAACAAATAAGAACGGCCTACGGGTGTTGATATCTCCCAAAGCAATCTACCCTCAGCATTATAGTCTTGCGTAAAACCAACGACATGAAAGCAAATCAACAAAATAAAAATGGCGTGTTTCATTACTTAATTTAGAATGTTATGTACGTGAGGGGAGGCAAACGCATATGGGAAAAAGGCAAATGACGGTGCTTGATTTGTAGCAATAAGTTTACCCTTATATCCTTTAAATATAGCCCCATGAGTAGTTTCTAAGCCCATGGCAAAAGCCCCATTAATTGTCAGTGCGTTAAATGCCTCCTCTGGCGTTAACTTCATTTTTATACACGCCAAAGACCACACAAAAAACAAATTTGATGTAGGCGATGACCCTGGATTAAAGTCACTCGCCAAGGCAATGGGAATCCCTTCCTTAATTAAATCCCTCGCAGGGGAAAATGGGATGTTTAAATAAAAGGAACATGCTGGGAGCAATGTCGCAATTGTTTTTCCTGATTTCAAAGCAACGATATCTTTTACGTCCAACACCTCTAAGTGATCAACGGATAGTGCATTGTTTTTTACCGCCTCTTCAATCCCTCCAATCGAAGTGAACTGATTTACATGGACTTTTAATTTTAAACGCGTGCCTTGTACCGCTGAAGTAATTAATTCAATATCACCCGCATCAAAATAACCAGTTTCGCAAAATAGATCGATATAATCTGCAAGGCCTTCAGATATTACTTTGGGTATCCATTGGTTTACGACCGCTTGCATAAAACCTTGTTTATTTGATCTATACTCATCTGGCAGGGCGTGGGCTGCTAAAAACGTGGTTTTTATGGGAATATCAAGATGAGCTTTGATTCGTTTTATGACACGCAGCATTTTCAATTCATCCGATAGTGTGAGGCCATACCCGCTTTTAATTTCCAGCGCTCCTGTTCCACCAGCAACTAAAGCTTGAACCCTCGGAAGGGAAATCTCAAACAGTTCCTCTTCAGAAAGCGCTTGCACGTGTCGCGCACTATTCAAAATTCCCCCACCTTTTGCTGCAATTTCTTGATAACTTAATCCCTTAATTTTATCTACAAATTCTGTCTCCCTTGGCCGAGCAAATACTGCATGCGTATGAGAATCACAAAATGCGGGTAAGACAAAACGTCCAGACATATCGATTATATCAACGGGTTGATATAAATCTTGGTCAAAAGAATCCATGTTGCCAAAATCAAGCACTGTGTTATCCTCAATGACCAAAAAAGCATTAGGTATCGAGGGTACCTTTTGAAATTCAGTTCCCGTGAGCGGAATCATTGGGAGTGGTCTAACTTGAACCAGTTCTTTAATATTTATATATACCTGTTTTGTCATCACAATCAAAAGTAATATTAATAGCCCAAGCATGGGATAGCGCCTTAGAAAATACCATTAAAAAAAAGCATCTAATGCAACTGAAAGTAGGAAGGAAAAGAGTAATATCATGAAAACACAGGGTCCGCGTTACGTGGATTGATGATTACTCTGGTTTTTAGTACCCCGGGCCGGAATCGAACCGGCACTCCCGAAAGAACAGGATTTTGAATCCAGCGCGTCTACCAGTTCCGCCACCGGGGCCTCATAATGAGGGGACAAATATACAATAATTCTGAGAAATAAAAAGGACTATCTAAGGAGAGTCAATGAAGAAAACTGATTACACCACGTGCCATTTTCATCTTTAGCAGTAAAATAATACTGATAAGTACCCGCGGGAGCAGGATCGCCGTTCAGTAACGACCCATTCCATTTGAAGTTGGGATCCGTGGAAGAATAAACAAGTTTATTTGCAGCATCTAAAATAACCAAACTAAAATCTGTTAATCCCTCAGCATTTAACGTTAACACATCATTTATTCCATCACCGTTCGGAGTAATGGCATTCGGCATTACGAAGGCCTTAGGTTGATGTTTCTCTGGTGTTTGTTCAACCGAGTTTTCTTTTTTGGAAATCAGCTCAGTATTTGAAGTGTTTTGTAAAGCCGAAATACCTTGGGTACTAACCTCTGTTGAAGTTTGTTCATGATTGTCTTGTAAATAGAGGAGTTCGTGGGTTGGTAAATCAAGAATATCTACGGGTTTTTCATCCATCACCGCCCCAAAGGAACTGTAAATAAAGGGTTCAATAGTATCTGGTTCAACAGGAGCATAAGCTGTACCTCCGTTGGAGTTTATAACATTGTTATCTGTTTTTACAGGTTCGTTAACGGTAGTTTTTGATTCCTGTTTTTTAGATGAACCATTCACAACGTCTTTTTTTGAAGTCGTAAAATAGAATAATCCTACCGTGATGGCAACCAAGCTCGAAGCGATACCAATCCAGGTGCCAAAACCAAGACCGGCGCCTCCAGAAGAAAGGCCCGCTTGTGTGGAAACACTTTTCCACAACGCTGGATTAACTGGCAATTCATGGTTGCCTAGTTTTTCTTTCAATACCGATTCAAAGGTCTCTTTTTCCATATTATCTTTCTTCTATACGTTGTCTTAAGTAAGCTCTAGCTCTTAAATATTGGGATTTTGATGTGCTTTCGGAAATATTCAGTTGTTCAGCAATTTCTTGATGCGAATACCCTTCGATGGCAAACAAATTAAATACAACACGATAGCCAGCCGGCATTTTTTGAATCAACGCAATTAAATCTTCAGCCATTAATTGCGAAGAGATTTCTTCTTTTACCTCAATGCGATACGAAACATCATCAATGTTTTTATCGGTAACGAAGCGTTGATTCTTTCGGAGTTGATCAAGGCAGCTATTGACCATAATTCTACGGATCCATCCTTCGAGCGGACCTTCCGCTTTGAAGTCCGATAATTTATTAAATACCTTAACCATGCCTATCTGAAATACATCCTCTGTTTCTGCTTGGTCTTTCATATACCGCGCACAAACAGCCAACATTTTAGGAGCAAACTTGTCAAACAACGCTTTTTGAGCCCTTGGTTTACCTTTTAAACATTCCTGCACAAGTAACGCATCTTCCATGGGCTCGCGACTATTGACTATTTTTGAAGAATAAAGGTTGCATAGACATGGGAAAGGTACATATTTTAATTTTGTTTGTTTTTAATTCTTGGCTCGTCTGTTTGAATGCTTGGGGGCAAGGGAATTCGGAAATTCGATATCATGCAGTGCTGCAACTAAACGATCGAAGATCCATTCCTTTTGAAGTAACGTATGTATCGGGTAAACAACCGAAGCTTTCGATACATAATGGCGAGGAGCGTATCGATTTACGGTTTTTAGTTGAAAAAAACGATACTATTTACATGGAATTCCCTGAAATTGCGGGGAAAATTAACTTTCATAAGCAAACCTTAAGCGGACGATGGATCAATTTAAATAAATTGAATGCCACATCATCTCCCTTCATGTTTTATCCCGTAGCAGAAGGTATAGACGCACGTTTTGAATTAGCTTTAGACCGCGTTGGTTCGAAATTCGAAGGAACCTATGACGTGATTTTTACAGATTCAGAAGGCGACGCTCAGGCAATTGGTATATTTAAACAAGAAGGCAGTAAAATAGACGGGACATTCCGCACAGAAACTGGCGATTACCGGTATTTATCTGGCGGAGTTTTTAATGGGGGAATGAAGCTGAGTTGCTTTGATGGGGTTCATGCCTTTTTATTTGAAGCTGCTATGGATGCGGAAGACTCTACCATATTGCGTGGAATCTTCTATTCAGGAAGTAAATATCATGCAACGTGGACCGGCGTATTAAACCCCAAGGCCAAGCAGACATCACCAAATGCAATAAGCTGGCCCACCGAAGCCTTTGCGGCATTAAATATTACTGTAAAAACCAACAGAGGAAAAGAAAAAAAACTAGACAGCGAGTTCTTTCGGGGAAAACCAACCGTAATTCAACTCATGGGGACGTGGTGTCCGAATTGCCTCGATGAAAGTAAATATTTCATTGAGTTAAGTAAAAAAAGCCCTTTTAAGGACATTCGTATTATCGGAATTGGGTTTGAAAATGGCAACTCAGATAAAGACCGCATTGCACGGCTGAAGAAATATCAAAAAAAAATGGGCTTTACTTATCCCCTATACTTAGGTGGCGGCGCTTCTACTAAAGATGCGCATGCTGTTTTTAATCAACTAAATGGGGTTTTCTCTTTTCCTACCACTATTTTTCTTGATAAACAAGGCCGAATTGTACAAGTGAATTCGGGATTTGACGGACCAGCTACAGGTGAATTTTATAAATCACTACAAGAGGATACAGAACGCATATTATTAAATTTACTCCAAGCGGATGAATAGCATATATATTCTAATTCCTACCTTTGAACAAAAAGAAGCAGTATGTGGTCAATGACGGGTTTTGGAAAAAGTAGCGGTGTGTATGAAGGCAAGAAACGCTCCATTGAAATTCGCTCATTAAACGGAAAAGGGTTAGACCTAACCGTAAAAGTTCCCTCTGCTTTCCGCAGTATTGAATCAATCATTAGAACTGAAATTGGACAATCCTTAGAACGTGGTAAAATTGATGTGGGGTTATACCTTGAAGACAACCCAAATGCAAAAATCAGCAATGTAGATTTTGCCCTTGCAAAAGCATATATAGCGGACATTAAGCACCTATTAAACGAGGAATCGCTCGAGCCCGCGGAGTGGATCGGAACGCTCACCGCATTACCTGGTGTAATTAAACAACCCTCGGATGAGATTTCGGCGGGTGAACAAGAGTTTATTCTTACCTTATTACGTGACGCGATTCAATCAACCCTCGGCTTTCGAAAGGCAGAAGGCAAGACCTTAATGGATGATTTAGAAACTTCATTGCTTCATATTGAAACCTTGGTTGCTCAACTTGAACCCTTTGAAAAGGAACGTATCTTGGCCGCTCGAACGCGATTAGAACAAGCAGTAAAAGAAATCGACAATCAAGACATTCAAAATCGCGTAGAGCAAGAGCTCCTGTTTTATATGGATAAGCTTGATGTTTCAGAAGAAAAAATTAGATTGAGAAGTCACATTAGTTATTTTAGAGAAACCATGGCATCTAATGAATCAAGCGGGAAAAAACTTGGTTTTATAGTACAGGAAATGGGAAGAGAAATCAATACCCTGGGCAGTAAAAGTAATCATGCCATGATGCAACGAATGATTGTGGAAATGAAAAATCACCTAGAAAAAATCAAAGAACAGGTTCAAAATGTCCTCTAAACCATTACATCTTGGGAAGTCCATTATTGTCTCAGCACCATCCGGCGCGGGAAAAACAACCATTGTACACCGATTAATGGCAGAGATACCGGAATTGGCCTTCTCAATTTCAGCATGCTCAAGAAGTGCACGACCGATGGAAAAAAATGGGAAGGACTATTATTTCTTGGGAGTAGAGGGATTCAAAAAAGCGATCGAAAATCAAGAGTTTATTGAATGGGAGGAGGTGTATACAGACCATTATTATGGCACCTTGAGGCATGAGGTTCAACGCTTATGGGATGAGGGCAAGGTTGTAATTTTCGATGTTGATGTGGTCGGTGGTCTTAATTTAAAATCCCTATTCAAAGAGCATGCGTTATCCGTTTTTATAAAGCCTCCGAGTGTTGAGATTCTTGAAAAAAGACTGCGTGCTCGAGAAACAGAAAGTGAGGAGCGCATTGCGTTAAGGATTAAAAAAGCTTCTTGGGAACTGTCACAAGCTGATTCCTTTGATGTTTGTATTCTTAATGATGAATTAGAAAAAGCTGTATCTGAAACGATTACATGCGTAAACCAATTCATTTCGTCATGAAAATAGGGTTGTTTTTTGGTTCGTTCAACCCCATTCATACTGGACATCTTATGTTAGCCGAAGGGGTAATCAATGAAACAGATTTAGATCAAATCTGGTTTGTCGTTACACCACATAACCCAACCAAAAAAAAAGGGAATTTATTAGCGGATCATCACCGGTTAAACATGGTGAGGGATGCGATTCATGACAACTTAAAATTTCGGGCTTCTGATATTGAATTCCATCTAACCCAGCCCAACTACACGGCCATTACCCTAACTCATTTACGAGAAAAAAACCCTGAACATACCTTCTCTTTGATTGTCGGTGAAGATAATTTAAGAGGCATGAAAACCTGGTTTAACTCCGAATTTATTCTCTCCAATTTCAGAATCTTGGTATATCCACGAAGTATTCAAGCGGATGAGTACGTTAGCATAGACGAAAATTCAACAGACGGAAACATAGAGTATTTATCAAATGTGCCTGCCCTAGAATTATCTTCAAGTCAAATTAGGACATTAATCAAACAGCATAAAAGCATAAAATACATGGTGCCGGAAGCCGTAGAACGGATGATTACGGAAATGGGATTTTATCGCTAATCCGCTTTTAGTGCAGGATTCATTAGGGTGGCGCATTCCCACAAAACAACACCCACACATACACTCACATTTAAGCTGTGTTTAGTTCCGAATTGAGGGATTTCAAGTACACCATCACAGTGGTCAATAACTTCTTGATTTACGCCGTTCACTTCATTACCAAATACGAGTGCAATTCTCGAATCAACGCTCTTTTTCAAGTGCTGAAGCAAGATGGTTTTTTCCGCCTGCTCTAGGGCATAAATCGTATACCCCGCTGATTTTAGTTTCTTTATTGCATCTAATGTTTTGGGAGCATAGCTCCAAGTAACGGTTTCTGTTGCCCCCAAGGCGGTGCGATGAATTTCTCTGTGAGGAGGCACGGGTGTAATACCACACAAAATAATTTCTTGAATGCCAAACGCATCGGATGTTCTGAATACGGAGCCTACATTTTCAAAAGACCTGATATCGTCTAATACCACTACCACCGGTAACTTTTCTTGTTTTGAAAATTCTTCTGGCGAAAGCCTATTTAATTCCCAAAGTTTAAGTTTCTTATTCATGTTGAAAAGTCCTTTGTTGTTAATTTTGATATTCGGTTAACTCAAGCTAATTTAGATGCTAAATTCTGAAATCTAACTCATTTGGCGAAATCTACATCCAGCGAAGAAACCCCGTTGATGAAACAATATCATCAAATTAAAGCAAAACACCCCGGTGCGTTGTTACTTTTTCGTGTAGGAGATTTCTATGAAACCTTTGGTGAGGACGCAGTAAAAACCTCTCGGATCTTAGGTATTGTATTAACTAAGCGAAAAAACGGGGCAGCTGCAGAAATCGATTTAGCAGGATTTCCTCACCATTCCTTAGAAACCTATTTACCTAAGTTAGTTAGAGCCGGGCAACGAGTTGCGGTTTGTGACCAGTTGGAAGACCCTAAAATGACAAAAACCATTGTTAAGCGTGGGGTAACAGAATTAGTAACGCCTGGTGTGGCATTCAATGACCAGGTATTAACACAAAAAAGCAATAATTTTCTTGCCTCGGTTCATTTCGGGAAACATAGTGTTGGCGTTGCATTTTTAGACGTATCTACCGGTGAATTTCTATTGGGAGAAGGAAGTATACAGCGCGTTGAGAAACTCTTATCTGTATTCAATCCAGCTGAAATTGTATATCAAAAGCAAAAACAAGATGAATTTCGCGCGCTACAATTCACCATTGATTGTTTTTATCGCTTAGACGATTGGGTTTTTACTATTGATTTTGCTGATGATCACTTAGCAACGCATTTTGGAACAAAAAATTTAGCGGGATTTGGCATAAGCGAATATTCAAATGGTATAATTGCTGCATCAGCAGCACTTCATTATGTAAAAGAAAACCAACTGCAATCGTTACATCACATTCGTTCGATTGCGCGAATCGAAGAAAAAGAACACCTTTGGCTTGATCGATTTACAATCAAGAATTTGGAATTGGTTTACCCGCAGCATGAACGGGCCAAGACATTACTTGACGTGATTGATTATACCTTAACAGCGATGGGAGGCCGCTTATTAAAGCGGTGGGTATTGTTGCCTTTGACGGATCTAAAGCAAATTCATGCTAGAAATCAAGCGGTATCTTGGTTCTATTCATCACCCTCATCAACACAGGCTATTCGGGAGTTATTATCCAATTGTGGCGACCTTGAACGCCTCATCTCTAAGGTGGCTGTTGGGAAGGTTAATCCGCGCGAAATTAGACACATACACCGTAGCCTCGAATTAATTGGTCCAATTAAACAAATCCTGAGCGAAGGAAAAGATAACACAATGATTTGTGAACTTTCTAACTCCTTTCAAGCTTGCGGGGAGTTGCTTAATCAAATTGACACAACAATAGATCCCACCCCAGCCATTGCGGTAGGCAAAGGCGACGTAATTAAAGCGGGCGTTAATCAAGAACTTGATGAGTTACGTAATATTTCAAATAATGGAAAGCAGTATCTACAAGAACTGCAAGATCGCGAGGCAGAAAAAACAGGAATCACCAGCTTAAAAATCGCCTTTAATAATGTATTTGGATATTACATTGAAGTACGAAACACGCACAAAGACAAAGTGCCTTCGGAGTGGATAAGACGCCAAACCTTGGTAAACGCCGAACGATACATTACCGAAGAATTAAAAGAATATGAGGAAAAAATATTAGGAGCAGAGGCTAAAATCTTAGCCATTGAACAACGACTTTACCAAGAATTATTAGCGGCGCTGGCAATACATGTAGGTGTAATTCAACAGAACGCAAGCACTTTAGCCCGACTCGATGTACTTAGTAGTTTTGCTGTTTTAGCCAAGGAACAGCAATACTGTTTGCCAGAAGTAAATGATTCTTTGGTGATTCACATCGAAGAAGGTCGACATCCAGTTATCGAGAAACAACTAAAAAGCGGCGAAATATATGTTGCTAACGACTTGTTTTTGTCCAATGAAGAGCAGCAAATCATGATGATTACTGGTCCGAATATGAGTGGAAAGAGTGCTGTGTTACGACAAACCGCATTAATCGTAATCTTAGCGCAGATCGGGTCCTTTGTTCCCGCAAAAAAAGCAACGATTGGTTTGGTTGATAAAGTATTTACACGTGTTGGTGCGTCAGATAATTTATCTGCTGGAGAATCCACCTTTATGGTAGAAATGAACGAAACTGCAAGCATATTAAATAACCTATCCGAACGCAGTCTTGTTATTCTTGATGAAATCGGTCGAGGAACAAGCACCTATGATGGGATTTCTATTGCATGGTCAATAACGGAATACCTTCATGAAAACAATAAACACCGTCCCAAAACCCTTTTCGCCACCCACTACCATGAATTAAATGAAATGGCAAGTCGATTCGAACGCATTAAAAATTATTCGATTGCAGTAAAAGAACTAGGGAAAAACATTTTATTTCTCAGGAAGTTAGTAGCTGGAGGAAGCGAACATTCCTTTGGAATTCATGTGGCTAAATTAGCAGGAATGCCAGATTGGGTCGTTAAACGAGCCGAACACGTCCTCAAAGAGTTAGAAAATAGCCACCAACAAGTTGGTCAAGTAAACCCTAAGCATAAAGCAAAAATGCAGAAAAACTCGAATGATGCACCCATGCAACTGAGTTTTTTTCAGCTAAATGATCCGGTGTTAGAACAAATACACGAAACGCTAATAGCTATAGATATCAATGTATTAACCCCTGTTGAAGCCTTGATGAAACTTCATGAGATAAAAAAACTCACAGGAGGATAAAATCCATTTTGGATAAAAAATTGTTTTTTGTACATTTGCAACGCACAACAGGTTAACAAATAGTTAACTGATGTATAAGCGAGAATAGCTCAGTTGGTAGAGCGCAACCTTGCCAAGGTTGAAGTCGCGGGTTCGAATCCCGTTTCTCGCTCAGGATTGCTCGAGTGGTGGAATTGGTAGACACGCCGGACTTAAAATCCTGTGGGCATTAGCCCGTGCGGGTTCAAGTCCCGCCTCGAGTACAAAACCCTGACTTCACGTCAGGGTTTTTTTGTTTTGTCTAGTAAATAAACGCAACTATAACAAGGGTTTTTACATTCTACTCCATGAACCCGTTGAAATTTGTAACTTTGTTGAGTTTTTTAGGTAAACAAACGTCATGTGGAGTAGAATAGCAAGTATCATATTAAGAAATCGGTTATATATCCTAACGATCATCTTTCTACTGACCTTATTTTTTGGGTATTTCATTTTTACAGATTTAAGAATAGATAACCGTTACGGTATTTTATTACCAAAAGACCATCCAACTCAAATGAACTATTTAAAGTTCAAAGAACAGTTTGGTGAGGATGGAGCTACCTTGGTCTTAGCAATCACATCCAAAGACCTGTATACCGAGAAAAAATTCAAGGCTTGGAAAGAACTTGGCGATCGAATCCTAGCTCAACCCGGTGTTGAAAATGTTATTTCTGAAGCAACCTTATTTACTATTGTAAATGATACAAGCAATAAAAAATTCGAAATTCATAGGATTTTTTACGACACTACGTTCAAAGACAAGAGCATAGATTCCATTCAAAAATTAATAAAACGAAATCCGGCATTCGCCGATGTCCTCTACAATGACACCTCACATGTATCTTTAATGCTGATTGGATTAAATGAAAAAGTGTTAGAGGATAAAAAGAAATCCAAAGTAGTATTTAAAATTGAAGAAATAGCGCAAGAATACGAGCCGGTCCTTGGGAAATTCAGGTATTCTGGACTTCCACACATACGTGTAATGGTTGCAAAACGGATTTTAAACGAAATGTTCTTGTTCCTTGGATTATCTGTGATTGCCTCTTCCTTATTGCTCTATATCTTTTTCCGTTCATTCAGGATTGTGATTCAATGTAATTTGGTGGTTTTTATATCCGTGATTTGGGCTTTAGGCACCGTAGCACTATTTAATTATTCACTCACCATAATGATGGCCTTAATTCCACCATTACTGATTGTAATTGGTGTACCAAATTGCGTTTTTATTGTCACCAGATACCATCAAGAGTTTCAACGGGTTGGAAACAAAACAAAAGCATTATTTACAATGATCCGAAGAATCGGACCGGTAACGTTCTTGACGAATTTAACAACAGCCGTAGGGTTTGTTACCTTTACAAGTAGCGAGCGTCTTGCCGAATTCGGGGTGATTTCCAGCTTGAATATAATGGTTGTATTCGTATTGTCCTTGTGCATTGTTCCCATTATGGCCAGCTACAGCGCAGCACCTAAAGAACGTCATTTAAGACACTTGTCTCGTGTGTATTCGCAAGGTTTTATTGAATACATTATTCTTATAATTAATAAATATAGACCAGCTGTTTATGTGGTTTCTGCCTTGTTACTTGTGATTGGTGTATACGGTATGACAAAAATCGTTGCCACAGGTAACGTTACGGGCGATATCCCTGAAAACGATCAAATATCAAGGGATTTGAGATTTATTGAACATAATTTCGGTGGGTCAATTCCATTTGAAGTTACTGTAAATTATAAACAACAAGGGCGCTTATTCAATGAAACGACCATGAATCGAATTGAAGAAGTTCAAGGGGTCTTCAAAAATGACACGCTTTTTTCCAAAAGTCTTACTTATATTGACTTTCTCAAGGTAATTAATATGTCATACCACCATGGTAATCCTGCATATTATAAAATAATCAAACGGCGTGACATGCTAAATCTAAAAGGATACCTTGAGAAGTTTGATGTAAATAATGTAAATACGGGGAATTTATCCTTAAAAGACCTTGTTGATACGGCAAACACAACCATTCGTATAAGAACTCAGATGAAAGACCTTGGCTCCTATGGGGTCGCTCAAAAGGTAGATTCTATGAAGTTACTGGTTGATTCTGTACTTAATCCGGACCGTATTACTTGGGAGCGTTTGTTGAAAAAGTATGAAAAAGGTGATGTTTCTTGTTTTGATTCATTGGTCGAATACCCTGCGATAGCCAATGATTTCATTCAATTAATCGCAGGTAAGGACGAAAAGGTACAGTATGCATTTGATTTAGATCCAGAAAAAATTTATGCGTATCGAAATAAACCATTATCCACAAAACGACTAAGAACCGCGATTGATAATCAATATTATGACGTTACGTTTACTGGTATTTCTGTAGTGGTTTCTGAAGGAACCAAGTACCTATTCATAAACTTACTGCAAAGTTTATTGTTTGCAATCCTTTCCATTGCCCTACTCATGGCGGTATTATTTCGTTCAATAAAAATCATTGTTGTTTCGATGATTCCGAATATCATTCCTTTGCTCTTAACGGCAGGCATTATGGGTTATTTTTCAATTCCATTAAAACCTTCCACACTACTTGTTTTTGGAATTGCATTAGGAATTACCGTTGACAATGCCATCCTGTTTTTAGCTAAATATCGTCAAGAATTAAAGGCAAATCAACACGATATGAATTATGCGATTCTTAAGTCGCTTCGAGAAACCGGTCTTGGCATATTTTATACCTCCGTCATCTTATTTTTTGGATTTATTATGTTTGTGTTCTCTCAATTCGGAGGAACAAAAGCACTTGGGTTATTAGTCTCTATTACCATTCTGGTTGGAATGGTCACGAACCTAATTGTACTTCCATCTTTATTACTTACGCTTCAAAAACGCGTGATGTCAAAGTCCTTTGAAGAACCATTCTTCGAGATTTTCGACGAGGAAGAAGATTATGATACTGAAAAACTTCAAATCGAAGTATCAAAAGCGTTAGGCGATAATTCTTAATTCAGCTTTTTCAGGGCTGCATTAAGTTCCTTGTCTTCTGCTCTCATTACTTGAAATACCCCTTGTTCATCCCACAGCTGTCGCGCATATTCTACTTTAAGTCGTTTTTGTATGGACTTTTTCTGAGCAGCGGAAAGCGATTCAACATAGGATATGTGGTAATTCTGTTTACAGAATGAAATAAATAATTTCCATTCCGATGGAGGAATTTCATAGGCAACAAGAGCATTTATGGAATTCCATCGACCTCTGTTTTGTTGCAGTGACTTAAATACAAAAGCACTAAACACTTGTTCCATATTTAATTGAGTAAGAACTAGTGACGACCCAGTAGTGTCTAGCGGAATAAATACGTCGGGCACAATGCCGCCACCACCAAATACCTTACGGCCTTGTTTGGTTTTATAAACCAATCGTTTATCAATTGGAATTGAATCCTCAAAGAACAATTCTCCTTTCATGTAACGTTCTTCATCCTGCATATAAGAACTATAATCCCCCGAATAAGCTCGTTGAATTGAACGTCCAGATGGCGTATAATACCGTGAAATTGTCATTCTAACACTGCTCCCATCTTTTAAAATCTGATCTTGTTGCACCAGTCCTTTCCCATAGGTTCTTCTCCCATAAAGCAAGGCTCTGTCATTGTCCTGCATGGCTCCCGCTAAGATTTCAGCTGCAGATGCAGAATTTTCATCAATAAGCACAGCCAGTTTTATATTTTCAAGAATCCCTCCTGGCTTGGCCCTAACTACTTCATTTTCTACGTTTCTACCTTTTGTTGAAACAATTTTATCACCCGAAGGTAAAAACTCATCTGCTATTAAGATAGCAGTCTCCATTACCCCTCCCGGATTTCCCCTTAGGTCCAAAACCATTTTTTTCATCCCTTGATTCAATAAGCCATCAGCAGCCATAACAAACTCATCATGCGTTGGTACTGAAAATTGATCTATTCGAATATACCCTGTTGTTTTATCTAACATACAAAAGGTAGTAATGGTCTCCATTGGAATTTCACCCCGGCGAATACGTATGCGTTTTTTCTGCTTATTTCTAAGTATGGTCACTTCAACATCCGTATCAATTTCTCCTTTAAGCGATCCCATTACCTTATCTGTATTAATTTTTTTACCCGTAAAAGGTTTTTTATTTATCGCGATTATTTGATCCCCGCTTCGTACCCCAGCAAAAAATGCGGGTGCATTTGACATGGCTTTAATAACACAGATCGTATCATTAATTAATTGAAATCGAACACCGATTCCCCCAAAACTTCCCTGCATAGACTCTTGTTCTTCCTTCAACGAACGAGCAGTAATATACCGTGAATGCGGATCAAGTTTATGAAGCATATCATTTATTGCCTGATCAAAGACCTTGTTTTTATCGATCGAATCCACATATTTATTATCTAACGCATCAAGTACTTCCTCAAATTTTGAAGCGCGTTTAGAGTCAACATCCGGATGTAATATGTAACCCATTCCAAACCCAACAATCACAAGAATAGAGGCTATTATTGGGTAAAAAAATCGCTTATTATCAGACATAATCAATGGTATTAAGTTGTGTTATTATAACGCCTGCATTGGTTAAAAATTCCAAGCCACTTTTATCCTTATAGGCATCCATATATACTACGCGTTTAATGCCTGACTGAAGAATTAACTTACTGCAATCTTTGCAGGGTGAATGCGTAAGATACAAGGTTGACCCCTCTGTATTGTTGGTAGATTTAGCCACTTTTAATATGGCATTTGCCTCTGCATGAAGCACATACCAATGGGTTTCACCCTCGTCATTCTCGCAGGTATTTGAAAACCCGGAAGGGGTGCCATTGTAACCGTCTGAAATAATCATTCGGTCTTTAACGATAATCGCCCCTACTTTTTTACGGGTACAATGCGACAACATAGCCCAGTTTTGCGCTAAGCGTAGGTATGCCCTATCATATCTCGCTTGCTTCTCTTCAATTTCGCTCATAGGTACAAAGGTATCGAAAGTTACTTAGGATTAAATCGGTAGGGATGGAGATCTGCTAACAACGTGGTTTGTTTTATCAAGGCATTGCAAAGCATCTCAGCTAGCGATGGGGCTAGCATATACCCTTTTGCTCCTAGGCCGTTAAAAATATATAAATGGTCAAACGCTGAATGCTTTCCCACCATCGGTCGGCGATCTGGTGATGCTGGGCGAATACCTGAATTATGCGCTATTACTTCCAGTGAGTCATTCGTAATAGACCTTACGTTAGATAAAATTAATTCCCTCCCCTCAGGCGTTGGTTCGACAGAGGTATTATTCCATTCATATGTTGACCCAATTCTAAATACGTTCTCTCCAACAGGTAAGGCAAATGCCTTGCGGTGTAAGGAAGTATTCCGGCATTGATTATCCCATTTCACGGTTAATAATTGCCCTTTCGTTGGATTCACGGGGACCTCAGCGAACCACGGTACCAGACTGTTTTTATAGCCCAAAGCCATAACCACCTCATCGTATTTAACTCCTTGAAACACCATGGTTTCTGGGTTAAAATCATCCGGAGAGAACGAATCAATCACAAGCGATTTATGAGCAGCAAGGTATTTGTGGCTTTCAGTAATAAACACCTGTGCATCGATCCAAAACCCATCTACTCTTCCTGAACCAAAGGGTTCAAACGCGGTGTCATCCGGAGTAATAGAATGCATAAAAGGCTTGAATTCTGTTTGTTCAAGCCGTTGATTCCAGGTCACGGATTCTTCCATTGAAGCAAAAAGCCTGCGAACCATTATGGGATGATAAAACCTTGCATTTAGCACAGCTTCCATTTCCGCAAAAAACGTCTTGGCTTCAAAATAAAACGGATTCGCCTTCCATGATAGTAATGTTCGCCTAAAAGACATTGGGTGTACGATTCCAGCCGCTACGACAGAAGAAACGTTCTTACCATCATCTACTAAGGTGATGTGTTGGTTTAGCTTCATTAATCGATGAGCAAGGCATACTCCAGCTACACCTCCACCAATAATGAGTATTTTTTTTTGCATACTACTTTGTTACGGCTAGTACAAAGATAGTAATTCGAATATGTGGATGCTTGGATTTGATTAGCTCTATTAGGCCCTTTAACGTTGCGCCGGTCGTTACCACATCATCAACCAAACCAATATGATTGTAATTTAATAATACCTTTGGGGTCAAATCAAATGCATTAGATACATCTGCTAAGCGGTTAAACTTGTTTTTACCCGTTTGACTTTTGTTGTTTTTCTTTCGAACAATCCGGTCTAACACCACGTGAATGTTGGGGAATTCAGCTTGAATTCCTTTAGCAAGCAACTCACTTTGATTGTATCCTCTGATAAACCTTTTTTTAGGATGTAGCGGCACGGGGATTAAGCACTCAGGCATTTCTACGGGTTCCTTTTTCAGTGTTTGAGCTAAGATTAAACCCCACTTAAAACAAAGGTCGCGCTCATGCTTATATTTTAAGGCATGAAGTAGCGCTTGTGCCACGTTTCCTTTACTGTAATAAAAGAGGGCGTGTATTTTGATTGGTTCTTTATCTAAATGTGGTGGCGTTTCAGTCTCATTAAACGTGTAGTCTAACCCCGCTTCGCAAAACACGCAAATTCCAGCTTCTTTTGCTAATAACTCGAGGCCGCACCCATGACAACGAAAAGGAAAAAAGAGATGCAATAAGGGGGTTAAGCCTGCCTTGGTCCATGTGAAACTTGATAAAAAAGAATTAAACATGATTGTGTTGATAATGAGGTAAATAAATTGAAAAAAACAAAGGCTAAAAACACTAAGTTTAATGGCTGATTTACCGAACAACAGGCGGGAACAAAATATGGTTGGAATTATTCGGTTTTGGCTTATTAATAACTTTTAAAAGTTGTTGATAAATCATACAGCAAAGTACTACTAAGGGATAGCGATAGAATTGTGTTTTATAAAACGTATGGCCGATAAAAATCGCATTGTGATGAACGTTTTTTTTGACAAAATTTGTAAGCCTTTTTACAAACTTTAAAACAGCAAAATTATTGCTCCCGTAAGTAAAAAGGAAACATTGTTTTTTGTTAGCAAAAGCGGAACCGAGATTACCCGGTTGTAGCCCAAGTTATCGCATAAAAAAATGAATTAAAAAATTAATAAAGTAACCATGAGCCACGAACCAATTTTAGCAGAGAATAAAAATCGATTTGTTCTTTTCCCAATTGAACATAGCGACATTTGGAGTTTTTATAAAAAAGCAGAAGCGAGTTTTTGGACTGCAGAAGAAATTGATTTATCACAGGATTTAGTAGATTGGGAGCGTTTGACAAATGACGAACGTCATTTTGTTAAACATGTCTTAGCCTTTTTTGCGGCATCAGACGGTATTGTAAATGAAAATTTAGCTGAACATTTTTTATCTGAAGTACAATACACTGAAGCAAAGTTTTTTTACGGGTTTCAAGTAGCCGCTGAAAACATACATTCAGAAACTTACTCTTTGTTGATTGATACGTACATCAAGGATTCAGCAGAAAAGTCAGGTCTTTTTAACGCGATTGACACCTTGGATTGTGTGCGTAAAAAAGCAGACTGGGCGCTTAGATGGATTGATAAGGGTTCGTTTGCAGAACGTTTAGTTGCCTTTGCTGCCGTTGAGGGAATTTTCTTTTCAGGATCATTTTGTTCAATTTTTTGGTTGAAAAAACGCGGATTAATGCCGGGATTGTCATTTTCAAATGAATTAATTTCAAGAGACGAAGGATTACACTGCGATTTCGCGTGTTTACTTTACACACGTCACCTCGTTAACAAGCTTTCAAAAGATCAAGTTCGTGAAATCATTATGGATGCTGTTGAAATCGAAAAAGAGTTTGTTACGGATGCACTTCCTGTTAAACTCATCGGGATGAATAGCGACCTTATGAGTCAATACATCGAATTTGTTGCAGATAGACTTTTAGTGGAACTTGGAAATGACCGTGTATATAATACAACCAATCCATTTGACTTTATGGAAATGATATCCATTCAAGGAAAAACAAATTTCTTTGAGAAACGGGTAGGAGAATATCAAAAGGCAAGCGTAATGTCTGATAAAGAAACACAACGATTCACGTTGGATGAAGAATTTTAAATAAGAAAAAAAGAAAAGAATAATGTACGTAGTTAAAAGAGACGGAAGAAAAGAGGCAGTGAAATTTGATAAAATCACTGCCCGGGTAATTAAGATGTGTTACGGGTTGGATCCAATGGTTTCACCTGAGGCGGTTGCGATGAAAGTTATAGAAGGGTTATACGATGGGGTTTCAACAACCGACCTTGATAATTTAGCCGCAGAAGTTGCTGCAGCAAAAACAACCGAACACCCAGATTATGCCTTATTGGCTTCTAGAATTGCTGTATCAAATCTTCACAAGGAAACGAAAAAGACGTTTTCAGATGTAATGACCGACCTATACGAATACTTGGATCCGAAAACAGGCCAATCCGCCGCGTTGTTATCTGAAGAAGTTTATCAAATTGTGGTTAACAACCGTGAGACATTAGACTCAAGTATTATTTATGACCGCGATTTCCGCTACGACTATTTCGGATTCAAGACACTGACGCGCTCCTACTTAATGAAGCTTGAAGGAAAGATCGCCGAGCGCCCACAACACATGCTTATGCGTGTATCCTTGGGAATTCATAAAGACGATATTAAGTCTGCTATCGCTACCTACAACTTAATGTCTGAGGGTTGGTTTACTCACGCAACACCGACTCTTTTTAATTCAGGTACACCAAAACCACAAATGTCCTCTTGCTTTTTATTAACCATGAAAGAGGATAGCATTCCTGGAATTTATGACACCTTAAAGTCCTGCGCACAAATATCGCAATCTGCAGGAGGTATTGGATTGTCTATTCACAACGTTCGTGCAACAGGTTCTTATATTAAAGGGACCAATGGTACTTCAAATGGAATCGTTCCTATGCTACGTGTATTCAATGACACTGCGCGCTATGTAGACCAAGGGGGAGGTAAAAGAAAAGGCTCATTTGCGATTTATTTAGAGCCATGGCACGCGGATGTATTCGACTTTCTAGACCTTAAGAAAAATCACGGTAAAGAAGAGCAGCGTGCACGAGATTTATTCTTCGCGCTTTGGATTCCAGATCTGTTCATGAAGCGGGTGAAGAATAATGAAACTTGGACTTTAATGTGCCCACATGAATGTCCAGGATTGGCAGATACACACAGCGAAGAATTTGAAGCACTTTACACTAAATATGAGGCGGAAGGGAAAGGAAGAAAAACCATCAATGCACAAGATTTATGGTTTAAAATTCTTGAATCTCAAATAGAGACCGGAACTCCTTACATGTTGTACAAAGACGCGGCTAACGCAAAATCTAACCAACAAAATCTTGGGGTAATCAAGTCATCTAACTTGTGTACAGAAATCATAGAATATACGGCGCCTGATGAGGTTGCTGTTTGTAACTTGGCATCATTAGCACTCCCTAAATATGTTACTGAACAAGGAGTATTTGACCATGATAAATTATTTGAAGTAACGTACCAAGCAACGCTGAACTTAAATAAAATCATTGATGAAAATTATTACCCAGTAGAAGAGGCGAAAAACTCAAACTTACGCCACCGACCAATTGGCTTAGGGGTACAAGGATTAGCAGATGCCTTTATTTTATTAGGCCTTCCTTTCGAATCTGAAGAGGCTCGTGCATTGAACCGAGAAATATTTGAAACGATATATTTTGCTTCGATGTCTGCGTCTAAGGACTTAGCAATTAAAGAAGGACCATATTCTACATTCGAAGGGTCTCCAGTATCAAAAGGGGTATTTCAATTTGATATGTGGGGAGTTACACCAAGTAACCGCTGGGAATGGGATCTTTTAAAAGAAGAAGTTAAGAAGCATGGGGTAAGAAACTCCTTGTTATTAGCACCAATGCCTACAGCATCAACAGCCCAAATACTAGGAAACAATGAGTGCTTCGAGCCATATACTTCGAATATTTATACCCGTCGTGTGCTTTCTGGAGAGTTCATTATCGTAAACAAGCACTTATTAAAAGACTTGGTAAAAGAAGGATTATGGAACATGGATATGCGTCAGAAAATCATGGCGGCCAATGGTTCCATACAGAATATTCAAGAAATTCCTGCACGCCTTAAAGAGCTTTACAAAACAGCGTGGGAAATTTCTCAGAAAGCTATAATTGATCAAGCAGCTGACCGCGGTGCATTTATTTGCCAAAGCCAATCCTTGAATATATTCATGGAGCAAGCAAACTTTGGGAAATTAACTTCCATGCATTTCTATGGTTGGGAAAAAGGATTAAAAACGGGAATGTACTACCTTAGAACTAAAGCTGCTACTGACGCTATTAAATTTACGATTGACAAAAGTGTGGTAGAAGAACCAACGTCTAAGTCCTTAGAAGAACAACAAGCAGCAATTGCATGTTCTTTAGAGAATCCAGACAGTTGTGAAATGTGCTCAGGATAGAATATCCTTATTTATCCATATTGTTAAAATAGGAGAATAAACGAAATAAACAGGCGTTCGATAGACGCCTGTTTTTATTTAATTCTGTTTGGTTTCCATAAGAATCAAATACTACTTCCTTGGCATCCATATTGTATATATGCCCGCCTTTTGAATTCACAAAACCAAAACCTCGTATCGTTGAAATAAAGGCGCCTTCCATAGTTCTAGCACTCAACATATTCCGACTGTATGGAAACTTAGTAACATCCAACGCTAATTGGTGTCCAAGGGTTGCTGCTAAATCCCCTTGTGAATAAACACGGTCGATTTTTAATCCCTGATACTTTTCCTTTATAACCGGACCAACAAGCAAGCATGGAATTTTAAACGTTTCTGTTAAATAGGGAGAGGCAATTCCTGGTGAATTATGGCCGTGATCTGAAACCAACACAAACACTGTATTCTTATACCAAGACTGCGTTCTGACTTTATCAAAAAAGCGCTTTAAACAATCATCCGCATAAACCATTGAATTAAAATAGTCCGCCTCCTCGCCATGAAATGGGAATTTCTGCATAGGGCAATCATACGGGAAATGCGTACTCCCCGTGAACGTACACGAAAGAAATGGCTGCTTATTTTTATTGATTTCATCCAAGAATTTATCATACAAGTCTGAATCATAATAATTCAATTTTCCTCTCGGAAGCGTTGGATTAAAGTCGTTCTCATCCTGCAGGCGATCAAAATGGTGT
>Ga0208311_1000045_pt1 | contig 36866 bp, 27 predicted proteins | sample Colrivmet1562A02_FD_187683 | JGI IMG/M metagenome (GOLD analysis project Ga0208311, IMG submission 187683) | Estuarine microbial communities from the Columbia River estuary - metaG 1562A-02 (SPAdes) (version 2) | ecosystem: Environmental > Aquatic > Marine > Intertidal zone > Estuary | place... | reverse complement strand
TTTTTGGTTTTCAACTTCGTATGCTGCAGTAACTGTTGCGGTGTAAGCAGTAGGCTTTGGCTGCACAGGGTTGCTCGGAAGTTTAACGTAGGTGTAAGTGATTTGCTCTCCCTTGACAGATTGTGCGAAGGAATTGAAAGCTAGGGCCAAGGCCACAAATAAGGTAGATTTTTTCATTGATAAGATTTGTTCTGGCAAAGGACGTGAAAAACTCTCGGAAAGTTGCTTTTCGACACGGCTTTATTGTCAAAATTTCATAACTTTCAAGAACTAAAACCTAAACTATGAAACTATTTGCCATTATTTTATCGCTATTTAGCCTGAGCTCATTACAGGCACAAACCGTCCTATTCGAAGAAGAATCAAATGTCATTTCATACATGGACGGCAAGTATTTTTATAATTCCGACAATGGCCTCACCATTTCTTATGGCTACATCTCTAGCTTCAATACCTACGGAATCAAGGTGAGCAACAAGGCGGGAAGCACCTTCTATTTTATCAATGTGAACATCGATACCTATGGTAGTTTTGCTGATTTATACGGCATGAGCCCGAGTGATGGCAGTAATTTCGGATTTCGGCTTTACCGCGGTAAACTCATTGTTGGTCGGGGAGAAGAAGGAGAAACCACTTTTTATCTGAAGTAAAGCGTGATTTTGTAAGAGCCCTCCTGAATGAGGGCTTTTTTTTGTGAACCTTTTGCCTTGTGTTTTGTTTAATTTAAAAAACAAAACATGAAACAAAACGGTATCCAGGTAAACCACAATATGATTGACGTCCTGATCGATGAAATGGGCGATGAGCACGTGAGTACCTCCGTAGAAACTCCACTCAGACCCGATGCTTTTGCGCTCAGCGACGACGAAAAAATTGAACAAATTGCTGTACACTTCGGTCAAATTATGGACCTCCTTGGTTTGGATCGCTCAGACGACAGCCTCAGTGGTACGCCAAAGCGCGTTGCCAAAATGTATGTGAAAGAAATATTTAGCGGCCTCAACCCCGCCAACTTCCCAGACATCAAGCTCTTTGAAAACAAATATCAGTATAACCAAATGCTCGTTGAGAAGAACATTTTGTTTTACTCGAACTGCGAGCACCACTTTGTACCCATCATCGGTAAAGCACACGTAGCCTACATTTCTTCCGGAAAGGTGATTGGCTTGTCAAAAATTAATCGGGTTGTGCAGCATTTTGCCAAGCGCCCGCAGGTACAAGAACGCCTCACCATGCAAATCACCAATGCACTCAAAAAAGTATTGGAAACAGAAGATGTAGCAGTAATCATCGACGCCACACACCTCTGTGTTTCTTCCAGAGGCGTAAAAGATGTGAATAGCAGCACCGTAACTGCGCACTATTGCGGCAAATTTGAGCAAGAGCAAACCAAAAATGAATTCTTGAAATACCTCGATTTGTAAGATTGCTTACTTTTGAGCATGTCATCTCAGCAACAACTCATCGATGCTTTAGGTCTTTTACCACATCCCGAGGGCGGATTCTACAAAGAAACCTATCGCTCTGAGCTCACTTTAGAAGGTCAGGAGCGCAACCTACTGACCTCCATCTATTTCTTATTGACTTCAGAGAATGTGTCTAGATTTCACCGCATCAAAAGCGACGAACTTTGGTATTTTCATGCGGGTAGCCCCTTAATTGTGCATACACTTTCTGAGCGCGGCCACATGCAACATTACCTCGGGCTCGATTTATCAAAAGGCCAGCAACCCTTTCTCTGGATCCCTAAAGACACCATTTTTGGCAGCACGGTACTCGAAAAAGAAAGCTTCTCATTGGTTTCTTGCGCCGTAGCACCTGGCTTCGATTTCCGCGATTTCGAACTCTTCGAACGCCCCAAACTTTTGGCAGCTTACCCGGAGTATAGGGAGATAGTGGAGCGCTTGACTTAGGATGTTGTTTTCCATGTATTCAAGATGCACTAAGCATCAGGGGTTTTAATTACCTCCAAAATGGAGTTCAACAAACTCTCCATGGATCGTTCATCTAATTTTGAAAAGGCAAACCATTTTTTACCGAGATCTTTAAGTGATGCCCCAATGTAATAAACAGCTGAATGATCAATAATTAGAAATCGGTCGTGACTTTTATTAAATTCCTTCCATTCATAGTTTCCATATTGCTCATTTGCTTTTTCCAAGTCCAAATCAAGTTGAAAGCTTTTACTTTTGCCCATATGCGGAATTGAGTACCTCTTTTTGAATTCACTCGGTAGCCAACCGAAAGTATGGCATCGAGGTTGTAATATTTCATCCTTCTGCTCACATATCGATTACCTTATTTTTGAACTACCGAGAAATGCTCGGTAGTTGAATTTTCATCCAATTCTTGTTCAAAGAATATATTTTTAAGGTGTAAGCTTACGGTGTCGGCATCTTTGCCAAACAAAATGCTCATTTGTTTTTGTGAAAGCCATATTGTTTCCTTCTCAAATCTGACCTCTAAATGTGCAGGAAGTTCGTTGGACAGATAGAAGATGATTTCGTTCTTCATTTATTACGTTTATTCATAAAATTATAGATTGAAATTATCAAGTGGTCCTGAAATCTAGAAAAAGACAAGAACGGGTAGGTAGATATACGGAGTAAATTCTTTATTTGGTGCAGATTGAAGGGAAGGGTGTGGCTTACATCTTGAAAAAGATATAAGCGTTTAAACTCGTTGCAACTAAGAGCCAAAGCACATAAGGAACGATCGCTAGCGTCCAGCTTTTTTGAATGCGGCTAAATTTGATGGCGATGAGCAACACACTCAGCAAGAGCCCAACGATGACCAACAGCCCGATGTCAACTTTCTGAAAATAGAAAAACACCGGATTCCAAGCCACGTTCAAAACCCATTGAAGGCCATAACTGCGTAGTAGCAAGCCTTTGTGTTTGGATGCATTGACCCAAAGTTGACCCATGTAAAAGGCAAAGCAAACCATAATGAGAGTCCAGGCCGCTCCAAAAACCCATCCGGGCGGTGTCCAAGGTGCTTTATCCAGATTTTGGTACCATTCAGACGAAACGCCATTTCCGGTAAACAAACCTCCAACCGCCAATGCTGCAAAGTTGAGGAGTAAGAAGGTGAGGGTTGGGAGTGTTTTTTTCATTGGTTGGGTTGACTAGTACTTGAAAGTTACAAAAAAAAGCCCTTCATCGAAGGGCTTTTGTGGACTTAACTGAGCTGTTTTCGAACCAGTTTGTGGAGGGTTTGGAAATCATTTGTCTCGTAAATGTTCATAGTTGATTGTAGCCTTTTATATGCTTTAAATTCAAACTCGGCACAGCTATTTTACACAAACCTAAAACGACTTTTACACCTCTTTTTTCATTGTACATTTATGCAACAATACACGTTGAATTTAAAACATTCAATGTTCTTTTGATTTAACTAATTTTCAAAAAACACATTTGATTAGCGTTCTAACGATTTCTCTGGTAACTTAACTTTCTTACCTGTTGAAAGCATCGTTGATTATGCGAACTGCTCTTATTTTATTAAATAAACTATTTTCATCGTATTATTATATTAAATAATAACTTCGGAAAAGCATAAGTTGTTTTTACTCGAGTAACACGAGATTATGTAATCGTCAATTAACTGATAATTTCAAAAAATCACTCCATTTACTCGAGTAACGCGGGTATTACTTGGGTAACTTGGGTATTACTTGTGTAACTGAGGTAACCCGGGTAATTTTCACCTCCAATCGTTCATTGTTTTTGATTTGTGCTTACTTTTTGTAACATCCGAAATCCTGTTGCACTTCACTTGGGTTTGGTTCTTATATAATAGAGGCAGTTTTATTCCGTCCAAAATTCTCCAATTGAATACGTTTTTGCGGTTCCGCTAATAATTACTCGGTCTCCTTTGTCTTCACAGTACAACTTGCCCATTCGTTCTGAAACTTGTTGGGCATAAAGTTCTTTTTTATTTAGTCTTTTCGCCCAAAATGGAATTAAAGAGCAATGTGCTGAACCTGTTACAGGATCTTCTAAAATTGATGCTTGTGGGGTGAAAAATCTCGAAACGAAATCGCAGTTATCTCCAACTGCTGTAACAATAACTCCTCCTGGATCTAGATTTATTTGGTCGAACAATTGTCTGTCAATTTTAATGTTTCTGATTTCCGCTTCGTTTTCATATACCAAAACATAGTCTCTTGATTTCAAAATTTCCTTGGGCTGTATATTTAAAGATTTTGAAATGGTATCAGGTAAAATGTCTGCAATAGGCATTCTTGATGGGAAATCCATTTTATAGTACCCATTTTCTATTTTGACAATTAAGTCGCCACTTAAAGTTTCAAATACAATTTCATCTTTTTTACAGTCAAGAATTGTCGCTAAACTGTGAGCTGTAGCAAGAGTAGCATGACCGCACAAATCCATTTCAATTTCAGGGGTAAACCAACGTAAATGGATTTTTTCGCCTTTGTCAACAAAAAAAGCTGTTTCTGCAACTGCGTTCTCCTTTGCAATTTTCAATAAGATCTCGTCTGGCAACCAGTTGTCCAACCGCACCACACAAGCAGGATTTCCACCAAAAACTGTGTCGGTAAAAGCATCTACTTGATTTATAGTATATTTCACTTTGTCTGTTAAAAATTATGGCTAACTCCCTGCTAACCCCCTCAAATATACTAACAAGTCCAAAAAAATCTCCTATCAATGCTCCCAAAACACATTCGGGTTATTGGTTTTGTGGAAGATCCATAGCGTATTGCTCTCTTCTCGTTTATCTTCCTGTTTTTGTGGTTCTTGATTAAAATAATCAAGCGGAAGAAGCTCTATGTAGTTGTATGTTTTTCCTTCAGAGCTTGTTTCCATATTGTACTCGCTTGATGCTGTACGCTGCAAAATATAGAGGTTTTTAGCCATGTAATTTTCAAGGTAATTCTCTTTTGTTTGCGTCTGCTGATTGTTCCAATTGGCATCTGGATTCAGAATTAGGTGTTTGTCACCGATCAGGTACTCTCGAACTTCTTCAATACTCAATAGTTCTCCTTTTTCATTCATCACATAAGCATCGAAAGTCGGATCAATCCAAAGCCATTTTTTGAGTGATTCGGAATAAACGGAATTAATAACATGGCAATCATTGTCGATTTTCAGGCTGTCTTTAGGTAAACAGGTAACAACTCTCGATTTAATGCCCATTGATAAATAACATTCATTCAAAACCAATGCAAGCCCTCGGCAGTTTAATCCTCGATTGTCCTTTTTACAGACATTAATCATACTCATTGCATTTTTGACCTCCGGATTTCCATTCATTCCATCATGGGGAACTAAATCGTGAATCCAATGCATGAGATTTAAAATTTGTAACACGTCTGAACCTTGTCCGGCTATGCTATCGAGATTGAATCCTTTGCGCAATGCCACAAGGTTTGGATTATCACTTGCTTGATAACTGAACGCTGGGACTGGTCTATTGTCTGACAAGTTGTATTTGCCTGCTCTTTTGAGAATAGAAAGATAGTCGCCGGTTGACTTCAATTTTTTATTGAGTTCCAGAAATTCTTTCTCGTTTCGGATATTGTCTAAGTCGGTATCAAGTTGTACATGTCCGTAATCGTTATAACCAGCATCAATTGCTTTTTTCAAATTGGCTAGAGCAGATTTTTTATCTTTCGAAATGGAGTATATGCAACTTAGATTATAGTAGATATTGCTCATCAAATAGGATTGCTGTTTTTTCTCATCAACAGATAATTTCTCATATATCAATAGATAATCAGACAACAATGCATTGTATGCCTTAACGTCTTTCTTTTCATATGCTGCCTCAAAGTCATCTCCTTTTTGCTGAAGGAAGTCATCCATTTTTTGTAATGGAGTAGTTTGCGCGATGAATTGTTGCAGGCTCATAAACAATGCGCACAGGAGGATTATTTGTTTTTTCATTTTTATTTGTTTTAACTATTTACTATTTGGCGCTTGCACGCTGTTATTTGGCCTTTATTTTATTCCGAAACGGCTATTCTTATAATCGATTATTACAATCTTGTTTAAGAAATAGGCGTTCCCAGTTATTCCCCAAATATTTTGCTCTTTAAAGAAATCTGCGATCATTGGGTTTTTAATATAATAAACATTAGATGAGGGTAAAGTAGTATTGCCAAATTTCACATCAGCGTTTATCTTTTGACCATATACCGTTAAGTAATCACCCCAGCTATTTACACTCAATGAATCAATGATGGCATTATCTGATATTTGTTTTGCATTCTCCTCGCTCGATAGTAAAGTAAAAATACTGGAGCCTGAATCAAACATTAAGTTCTCTACTTTACCGTTAATTGTAAAAGGAATGGTAATTCGCCCATCTTCGATTGAACAAGTTTGAAAATCTGCTTGCGCTAATTTACTAGGTAATTTTTCGGTAACACAAATTCGTTTGTTGGCATAATCGATAATTAAATACTGGTCTTTAAACAAATCAGGGGCAATTGTTCCAATATGTTTTTCTGTGCTTGTATAAATTGAATCAGATGGAATCGTATCTCCAAATTCTTGAAAATAACCTATATCTCTTTTCCCGAATGAAATATTTCCTAATCCCAAATGAACATCTTTGAACATAGGATTTTTTTGGCCGTTGATTGTAAAGCTCGTATTAGTGTCTATTTTATTTTTGAGCTCAGAATATTTATCAAGATAATTAGCAATTGAGTTTCCATAAATAACTGTTGTTACAGCGCCTAAATCAAATTGCATGTTGAATTTATGGGGTAAACCATCAATTGAAACTGGAATATTTATAGCAGCCTTGTCAAAATATTTACCGGACACGCTATCACCAACCCATTCAAACGGAATCCAATTTAGCTTCTGACTAAAAGCTACAGTTCCAATAAATAGGTTAATTACGATAAAGCAAATTGTTTTCATTTTTATTTGATTATAAATTATTTGATTATTAACTGGTAGCTTAACGAACAATTACCTTCCCTAAAGAAGTTACCATTATCACTTTCAATTTACCATTTCCCAAGTTTAATTGACTACTTGATTTCTTCTTGAGATCTGGCCGATCTACTTTAACTTTACCCAAGCTTGAGCTCAAATCCAGGCTACAGTCAGAAAGCGGATTACTTAATTGAACATCAATATCTCCAAGGCTAGTATTGAATTTACTGTTGTCTGAGATCAAAATATGTTCTCCCTGGATATCTCCTAAAGACGTAACGGAATTTATTTTTCCTTCCAATTTTCTCATTGAAATGTCTCCAAGATCTGTATTCAAATCGATGTTCCCCGAAACATTTTCAGCAGTAATATCTCCAAGTGCTGTGTAAACTTTTGTTGTATTTGCTTTTAAGCCATTTACATCGATATCGCCTAAATCTGAATCCATTTTCACATCGACGTTTTCCGGAACATAAAATTCCATTTTACTACTTTCAGAAAGCACACTGACACCATTGAAACTATTCTCTTTTCTTTTCAAATGAATCGTCAGAACGGAATCTTTCAGCACATAGTTTAATTCACAATTCCCTTCCTTTTTGCGTGAGAAAACTCCTTTTGCCTTTAGCTGATAGTTGTACTTCATGGAAATGCCTGTCCGATTACTTCCACTAACCAAAATATCACTTTTATCCCCTTTGAACACCAATGACTTCACCCCATTGAAAAGTGTATCGACGTGCAAACTGTCATTGGTAGAGAACCAAGATCCGGTATTAGATTGAAGACTTGTTTTTGTAGAATTCGGTGAAGGAAATATTATCTCCGCAAAAGGTAATGTCACAAGACCTAAATCGATCAATGGTTGAATGAAAGGATTATCATTAATTTCATTACTAAATGTGAAATGATTCGGTTGACTCGCGATAACTGTTGACGTATCTTGAATCGTGGCTTGCATGTCCTTTTTTTGTTTTGGAGCAATGTTTGGCTCTTTATTTCCGGACATTAATAGAACTCCGGTTACAATAATTGTGGCAATTGAACTCATAATAAAGAAGTTTTTTTGAATGATAATTTTACTAGTTGATTTTGGAACAGTAAACTGAGCAGGGGCTGTAATCCAAGAGGTAACATCAGAAACACTCGTAGAGGTTTTTTCGTTTCTCAGTGTTTCAAATAGGTGATTTAATTTTTCTTCGGATTTCATAATACACCGTTTTTAATTTCAAGTGACTGCATAAGCGCCAATAATTGCATTCTACCTCTGCTCAGGCGTTTCTTTACAGCAGCTTCACTTGAGTTTTGAATACCCATGATTTCTTTGATCGAAAACCCCGAAATTTCAAAGAGAATAATGCACTCACTTGTCACTTGATCAAGTTCTTGTAAGCATTTGTACAAATCATTGATCTCAAATTGTTGTTCAATGGAATCATTTTCGTTGTGAGCATACTCGTACTTTCCTTTCAACTGATCAACAAATTCTGGTCGTTTCTTCTTTCGGTGATTGGCTAATATTCGTGTAGCCGTACCAAACAAAAAGTGAAGAAATGCATCCGTAGATTTGATTTCATCAAACTTCTCAAAGGCAACAACCAAGGTGTCGTGCATAATGTCTTTGAAATGAAATTCACCGTAAACACGCGATTTGCAATAGCGCTCAAACCGTTCATGAACTGGTTCGTATACTTGCATAAAACGTTCTTGTTTGGTTAATTTCATTTTAATTACACTCGGGATTTGGTAGTAAGTGTCTTAATGCTGAAAAAAGTGACACGAGGGCGAAAAAAACTTAAAATTATCGCACTAAATGAACAAATCCATGTCCTGTTTTACCAGCTTTGGTAGTGAATTTATAGGTGTAAACCCCATCAACTAGGTCTTTTCCTGAGGTATCTTTCCCATCCCAATTGTTTTGGTAATTATCTGAAGAGAACACAATATTTCCCCAGCGGTTTAGAATTAGAACTTTAGTATTTTCAGGTAAATTTTGAATTTCAAAAACATCATTGGTGCCATCTGAATTTGGGGTGATTACATTGGGGAATTCAAATGAAATAACTTGTGATATTGTATCTGAGCAATCAACCAACGTTATGGTCTGGGTAAGGGTTTCTGAAAAGCATTCAAAATCAACAATTGCTGTAATTTGATATGTTCCTATTTCAGAAAATAAATGGTTTGGATTTAAAGAAGATGAACTATTATTTGCTCCTGAATTTGGATCGCCAAAATTCCAATTTACTTGATTGATGGGTGATGTTGATGGTATTGAAAATGAAATAGAACTCTGCAAACACGAATCAGGAAGAAATGTAATGGTTGAACTAGCCGCAAATCCTCCGATTGGGACTTGTGCAGGCAACCCGAGTTGACATGTTGCAGGACTGAAACTGACCGCATTGCTTACATAACCACAAGCTAGCCCCAAAGAATTAGGATTTGAGATTTCATCCAACCTTGCGGTATTTCCTATGGCAACATACAATCTATTGTTTGGGGCTTCTTCGATTTGAAAACAATAATTATTGTTGGGTTCAAGTAGGGGAGAATAAATCAAGGTAATTGAAGAAGCTATAGCAGCCGAAGTATAGGTACTCAGGTCTAATTGATACACAGAATTCATATTTGTGTAGTAAAATTTCGAGCCATCGGGAGAAAAACAAGCGCCATACTTTCTGAGAAAAGGAGGAGTTGAATCATCCGTAACATTAACCGTTAAAGGGTTGCTTACAACTCCCGTTGTCTTGTTGAAATCGAAAAATTCTATGCGATCACTCCAATCCACAGGCATTCCAATCCGATTTCCATCAGGAGATGCATCCATTGCTCCTGACCAAGCTTCATTCGCCCCGAAGGGAGCACTCGCAAAATTTGAACCCACTGCACTTACAACAGGTTGTGCAGTAACACCACATGCATCAATTTTCCAAGCTAAAAATTCATTCGCATTCTTTTTATGAGCAATCACCCAAAAACCTTGTATTTCAGCACTTCTAATAACAATCAATTTTTCGGTCAAATCAGTTGCTAGTGGCGTATTCAGAGTTGCAACTTGGACATCTCCAAGACCTCCATTCAATGTCATGTCTACGACACTATATCTCAATCCATTATCAATAACCGGAACCAAGGAAAGTGCCTCCAACTCTTCCAGTGTGAATAAATAATAGCGTTGGTTATCCTCAGGAAAAGGTACGATCAACGCTCCCTGGGTGCATGAATTATAAAATCCACCCAATAGATTTGAACCATTTGGCATAACATCATTGTTTGCATCCCAGACTTTTAAACCATCGGTATAGAAAAGCAACTGTCCCGTGGAAGGATCTGACACACTTGCCGTTGATTCATTTGAGTTGATGGCTGCATTGCTCGAACCAACTGGAATCGGTCCTGAAAAATTTACCCGGGCTCCAAATCCGAATACCCAATTGTTATTTTGCAATTGACCAAAAACAATGGGTATATGTAGTATGAAAATCAGGAAGATAAAATGGAAGTTTCTTTTTGTAATGAGCATACCAATTATCGAATTAAATGCAGAAAACCATGACCTTCCAAGGGTTGTTCATTGTTGTCCCTTGCTTCATAACGATAAAAGTATACACCTTCCGTAGCATTTGTTCCATCCCATGAAGGATTATTGTTGAGCAAATCACTGCTTTCTCCCTCAAATACGATATTTCCCCATCTGTTTGTGATAATCAATTTTAAGTAACTAATGTTTTGACAGGTCAAGAAGTAATTTTCATTGATATTATCCTCATTATCAGGAGTAAATACGTTTGGGGCAATGAGAACTGGTTGGTTGCAGCCATCAGAAGTAATCGTTATAATATCTGACCCCAATCCACAACTACCGGTTACGGTAACAAAGTAAGTTCCGGGCGCATCAACCGTAATGGATTGTTCTGTGCTGCCTGTTGACCAAAGGTAGGTTGCACCTGGATTACCTGCATTCAATTGCAAAGAATCGCCTACATCACAAAGGTTCACGTTATCAGGACCTAATGCCACATAAGTGGAATCGTAGTTTTCAAAAATCCATGCGGGAAAATTGGGTAATCCATTGAAGTTACCTGCACTGGCGCTTCCATTAAACGTTAATACTCCATATTCAAAAGTTGGATTGGCCGTATTGGGACACACAATGCGGTTAAGGGTATTAACAGGTAGTTCTATTGCGCTATCGTATTCCACAAATAAAACATAGATTTTTCCATCAGGACCCAACTGCATCTGTGAGATAAAGGAAAAGTCGTCAATGGTTGAAAAATCAAAAAACGAGGTAAACGTTGAAGAAATATTGCTGCTGCTTAAGTCATATCTTCCGATGGTGGTGCCATTGGCAAAATACAAGTAACGACTGTTGGGCGAAAATTCAAAGTAAAAAATACCGCTGTAGGTATCCAGTTCCTGTCGATTCGAAATGGTTCCGGTTGCTGGATCAAACTGCAAGAGCACTCCCATACCGGCCGGGATATCATCGAGAAGAACAAATAATTTGCTTCCATCGGGCGATGCTTTAATCATATAAAACGAACCTTCGGGTATCGAATACACCGAAGACAGTTCAACTCCGGCCAATGAAACGCGATATATTCCAATGCCCGATGAATCTTGGTTAATAAGTATCCAGTAATCGCTGCCATTGGCATGTTTAACGGCACAAACGGCCTCGGCTGAAGGCGAATAGACCACTTGATTGGCTTCAATCACCTCACCAAGTCCTCCGTTGAGCGATTGATCTATTTTGAAATAATGTAGACCACGGCCTTGAGGTTGGGCGTTCATTATCGAGTCGGAGGCATCCAAATAATATTCACGATCGTCCATGGTAAAGAGATAGTATTTTCCGGGTTCGCCCGGAGCTTCAATAAAAACCGACGATTGCATGGCACTGTAACCACCGCCTTCAATACCCTGCATATCATAGATCGATTCGTTTGCGGCGTTCCAGATATTTCCTGTGGGCCCATACGTTTCATAGCCGCCACCATTGGTGTAAAACAATAGGTTGCCTAGCGAATCGCAGTAGGATGCGCATCCTTCGTAAGCCAAAATTGCACTGCCACTCATTTCAACTGGCTCACCACTCGTAAAATCGATTGTACGGTTATTGCCAAAATGCCAAACGTTAGCCTCTTTCTGTCCGAAACAAAAGGAGACTATTAGTATCATTAGGCATGTGGAAATTTTTCTCACGTCTTCATTTATTATCTTAACAATGTGACGTGTCCATGATAGATTTTCACTAAATCTAAAGTCTTTAGTTTCAGCTCAACGGAGTAGGTATATGTTCCGTCTGGAGACATCATTCCGTTGTAACTACCATTCCAACCAGTGTTCTTGTCTTTGCTTTGAAATATGAGTTCTCCCCAGCGGTTGTAAATACTCAATAAATAGTTTTGGTCATCGAATGCTTCACTGATAACCGGTATGAAGGTGTTGTTAAATTCATCCCCATCAGGTGTAAAGCTATTTGGTATAAATACAGTTGTATTTTCAAGAATCGAGATGATTTTTGTTATGCTGTCCTGACAACCATTTGGATCAGTTACAACCAGTGAGATAACGACATCACCGCTGGTTCCTAAAGGTATTTGAAAGGTTGGGTTTTGTTCTGAACTAGTTGAGTTTTCTCCATTCACCGAAAAGTCCCAGCCCCACGTATTTACTTGACCTGTTGATGATTCAATGATATTGATTTCAGAGTCGTCTTGTTCAATCACCGCAGGATTGGTGCTAAAGGAAGCAACTGGAGAAGGTTTAATTAAAAGATTCAGCGTAACAATGCTGTCACAACCGTTTTGGGAAGGAAATACATACGTGAAGGTTCCGCTTTCCGAATAGGTTTGGCCGTTATCTGCTAGATAACTTCCACATGCTTCGATGTTCAAGATATTGGTCGCGTTTTGATTAATGGTCAGATTTAAAATCACCGTACTATCGCATCCCAGTGAGGAGCCTCCACTAATGGTGAATTGTGGCGTGTTTGTTGAGCTTGTGTAGGTGGCTCCATCAATCCAAGTATAACTTTCGCAGGCCACCTGAACATCTGTACCTGTAACATCATTCGCCAACGTTAAATTGAGATTTACAATGCTATCACAACCATTGACCGAACCTCCGGCAATTGTATATTGTAAATTGTAGATACCGGGAGTCGTATAAGTGGAGCCGTCAAGCCATGTAAAACTCCCACAAACAACTTGTGAATTCGAGGAGCTAACCGTATTGTCAACAGTCAAATTAAGCGTAACCAAAGAATCACATCCTGCAGCTGTTGTAAGTGTCGCTGTTTGTAGACCAGCCCCATTAAATGTAATGCCATTCCACGTGTAAGGCAATTGACTCGGACAAATGGTTTCACTCATGTTTGAAGTAACAGTGGTACAGATGTCGCAGCAGTTTCCTGTTTGAGCACTGATGGTGTATTGCGTAGAAGGCAACCAACAGTCATATTGAACATTTAATCCACGAAGAGAGCCACCAAACTGAGATTGGAAATAAGCAAGCACTTGATCGGCTGTGTTACATCCTCCCTGATTAGTTGTAACATCACAACTGTACAAGCAAATGATACCAAAATTCCATCCATTGGGTTGGTTGAAATAATTCGGATTTGGTGGACTAATGATGGTTACAGGTGGAGCTACGTTTACGGTAAGAATCGCTGGGTTTATGCCATTGAAAGTTGATGTAGAAATAGGAAAACCACAATGGTTATTGTTTTGAGCTGAATTGAATCCAGCATAAAGTACTTGAGTCACATTGCCCAGAAAAGGCCCGCTAAAATTTACATTTACTGGTTCATAGGTACAAATCCCAATTTTTAGATTAGGAATGTTTTGATCAACTACGATATTGAGGCTTCCGCCGTCATAATTGGCAAAAAGCACCCAGTTCCCATTAGTGTCGCAAAAATTAGCGCAACCATCTGACAAAATAATCGTGGTATCAATGGAGCAACCTGCAGAATTCGTGATTGTAACATCATAAGTGCCCGGCGCCAAATTATTTACGCTACTCACTAAAGTGTTTGAAGGGAAGGGCCATAGGTAAAAATAGGTGTCATTTGGGCTCGGTGCAAATGATATTGATCCATCATTATTTCCACACGTTGGTTGGATAACTGTTGCATTTAAATCAAAACCTGAAGAAGTAACGCATGTTCCATTACAATTATTAGGAGTTGCCGTTCCTAGTGTCCATGTATTTCCTCCGTCAGTTGATCGTTCGTAAGATTGTCCTGTGACAGTAGCCTGGGAAATATATTCAATTCCTGGAATGGTTGACGCAGTTGCCAGACCTCCGCCTCCACAAACTGCGATTCTTTGTAGAGCCCCGGTTGTAAAAGTGGCATCAGTGTTTAATTTAGTCGGATCATTTGAAGAAAATGTCCAATAAACTGCATCGACAGCAGTTCCGGAGGCATCGTATAATGCTACCCATCCATCACCATTGGGAAGGTGCCATCGAGCTGCATTTGATCTCCATAAACGAGCAGAATTAGCAGCGATATTTAAATTAAATGTAATTCCGGGTGTGTTTGGACCACCAATGGTTATAAAACCAAGAGGTGGAATAACTGTTCCAGTTGGAAATGAGAATGCCCCTCCGTTTGTTCCTCCGTCCATTCCACCGATTGACCAACAACTAATATCTACTGGGTCACAAGAACTAGTGTTATAAATCTCAATAAATTCTGAGCCAAAATTAGGCGTGGAGTTATACATCGACTGAAAAGCCTGATCTGTATCTCCTCCTGTAGGTCTAACATGAACTTCGTTAATTACTACTTGTGAGAAAAGCGAGGGAAAAGGAGAAAACAAAATCAATAGAAAAATATATTTCATCATTATTGTGTTTTCATTATCCTTCTTCATATACTTTTTATCTATTATTTCCTGTTTGATGTTTATTCTTTTACTATCTTAAATGTTCTTTCCAAATTCTCTCCAATGCTCAATAAATAAATACCTTTTGATAAATCCCCTAGATCGATAACACTTTGTTCTGAGAGAATTTTGCCTGTTAAAATGGATTTTCTTGTGTAATCATAAATCGTATAAACAGAACCAAGTAATTGCTTTTCAACATTTATAGTTATTTGATGTGTTGTGGGATTCGGGTAAAATTCAAAATTCGTATTCGTGTTTTCTTCCATACTATTGGTTCCAATCTGGATGGTGTTTGTAATCGTATCCGAAAAAATACAATTGGAAGCGATTAACGTAACCGTGTAAGTTCCATTTGTGGTATACGTATGACTTGGGTTTTGAACACTTGATGTGTTCCCATCCCCAAAATCCCAAGAATAGGTTAGTGTGTTATTAACGGAAGTAGATAAATTAGCGAATGTTGCGGTGTTACCTGAAATTGATTCACTAAAATTAGCACTTGGGTTATTGATAAGAAGGTTCCAATCATTTGTACTATTGAAAATTGTATTGTCAGATTTCGATTGATAATATTGTGCTAATTGATTTGATAGACCGGCTGTATAGGTCAAACCACTTGTGCCTAGTTTCCAAATGCTGCTAAAAATGCTTAGTGCTGCAACGTAGCTTCCATCTATGTTTGGATGGCTATTATCGCCACTGTGCAATACCAATGTTGTGTCGTTTAAAATATTTTGCCAAGTAACACCCACCGGTGCACATTGGATATTTAATTGTTCGCTGATTTCAAGATAGGCACTCGTTAGTGAATCCTGCATGTGATTAAAATTGGCAAACACAGGGCTACAATAAGTTCCGCTCGGATCGCAATGTTGTCCACCGAAACGTCTTCCCCAAGTCATATAGGTGATGACTTTAGCACAAGGGTTATATTGTTCAATAACTGATTTTAAATCTGTCATGGCAGGATACATGTCGTTGTAGCGATAATAATCTATCGTAGGAATTAGACTTTGCTCTTGTAAAATGACATAATCCCAATTGCCTTGACTTATTTTTGAAAGTGTTGTCGCATCATTGAGATGGCTAGATATTAAGTATCCTCCCGGCATGTTCGAATCAATATTCAACGTTTTACCTGCCGATGTTGAAAGATTTTGAACGAGTAGGGGCAAGTTGTTAAAAGAAGTATAACTGTTCCCAATAAAAAGAACGTTTAGTGTGTCTTGGGATATTGAAACAAAAGATAATCCTAACGTTACCGTTACTGCTATTAGTAGTTTTTTCATTTTTGATTTTTATTACAATTTCTAACCTATTTCTTCTCCATCCAACGCAGTACATGCTTCTTTTCCTTCATTCCGTATTTCACGACTACATCCAAAATGATGACTTCGTTGTTTCGTTTGACTTTTAGTTTGGCGATTTCACCTTCTTTGAGCTTCTGTCCATTTGGTTCAATTGCACTGCGGTAATCATTTAGATTAACAATATCACCCTGTTTTAATCCCGCCCATTCATTCGGACCTGTTTTCACGACATATTGTTCTAAACCTATTCCTCCAATCGCTTTCAATGTGATGTCATTATCTTTCGCGTTAAAGGGAGATAATAAAACTGATTCTTGAAGTGAGTCGTAGTAACTAATACCAACGTAATTCAATTGATCGTTTGGTTTCCACTGGTTTTTGCCTTCAATATAGTTGCTGAAAAATTGCTGCAAATCCGGATGCACCTCTTTTACCAGTTCTGCAATAAAGGTTTGTTCATCGAATGACCTATTTGCGCCATATCGTGCGTTCAACAGCAACATCACATCAATCAAGGATTTTTGACCGGAAGTAAGTCGCTGAATTTCTGCATCCAGCAACATTGCCAAAACGGCACCACGCATATATACTTGACCGTAATGTTTGTGGAATTTTTCTTCCAATACATGTTCACTCATCTCTGTAAAAGACATTTCACTAACCGGAAAATCTAAGCCCTGAGCAAGCTTGGCTTCCATTTCCTTTAAATATTCATCGGGTGAAATTACGCCTCCTTTGAATTTGATCAGGTTAGCAAAATATTCGGTTACACCTTCGTAAAGCCACAAGTGCTTACTCATCAAAGGATTTGTGTAGTTGAAGTTTCCAATGCGCTCTGAATGCAATCCAAGTGGAGTCAAAATGTGCATGAATTCATGGATGGCAGCTCCCGAAAGTTGATTGTCCAAAGAAAGTTCTTTTATATCGGCAACACCAAGATCAGCCAAGTAATACGTTGATGAATTGCCATGCTCCAAAGCTCCGATACCTAAATTGCGAAATTTCAAAGCCAGCTTGATTTTTTTGATGAGACCCATTTTACCGGTAATTGATTTACCAATCTCTTTCAGGTCATCTACATAAATGATGAACGTATAATTATCGACTGGAAGATCTGGTAGGAAGTCGTCAATGGCCTGCATGTCGCGTTTCAAGACTTCATAAAAGTGCTTTGCTCGTGGAACTCCATTGACATCGAACACAGAAATAGTCACCTTTGTATTTCCGACATAGAATTGGGCTGTATCGGGAACAGAGAACATGATTGGACAATCAATCAACTGGTGGTAGGAGTTCGCTTTGAAATGCTGCTGACCACTGTTGCTCAACGTTTGAGGTAGGGAAGTAGAACCGTAAAGTTGTGATGGTTTTACGATTTTTATCTCAATTGGATCTGCTTCTTCGCCTTCAAAAAAACCAAAAATTCCGCCGTTATTGAAAAGGAAGTTCTTGCCTTCCTCGAAATTGGTCGCCACTGGGTCAAAGATGGGATTTTTCTTCACCTTTCTGTCCATGATATCCTCAAGCGTGTATTCGAGGTACTTCAATTTTTTCGCATCTGAAATGATGAAAGAATTGTTTCCTTGTTTTTTCACTTTTAAGTTCTTTCCATCCGCTGTTTTTGCGTTCATGGAAAGTACAAATCGACCAAAATCTTGCGTTTCATAGGTTCCGGGCACAGTGGCTGGAAAAGAATAGATTACCTGATCCTTTTGAGGTGCTTTGCTTAAGGTCATTTTAACAGGCAAAACATCTTTTTCGATCTTGTTTAAGTCGATTTCATAGAGGTGCTGACTGAAAACGAAAAATGGACTCAAAAGCAGAATAATGGCGAAATATAAATTTTTCATACAAAAAAGATTAAAATCACTAGACGAACAAAAGGTAATTAAGTTATAGAAATTCAATTTACAAAGTAACACACGCTAACTCTGTTCTTTCAATCAATAGGAGTTATTTTATAACCAGCTTCTTGCAAAAGATTTAAGACGCCTTCTTTTCCAGGTAGGTGAGCAGCTCCAACCGCAATGAATGTTGATTTTTTTTGAATGAGTTCAGTAATAATAGGTATCCACTTTTGATTTCGTTTAACGATTAAATCAGAATAGAACTCAGGAGAAAGATCAGTATTCATCAACGTCACCAACTGATTAATGTCTTTTTTTAAATAATTCTCAAGTAATTTATTAAACTCTGAGTTGTCTGTTGTTAAGCCAAGTAGAAGCATTTTTATCTGCTCTTCGTTTGAAACCTCACTTAATAAATTCATTTGAAATTGAATTGTTTCAAGTCCTGACATAGACATCTTATTCTTTTTTGCAAGTTTCTTGAATTCGATTTCATAACTCTTTGATTTACCTATTAGTTCCTGCGTGATTAGCGATGAAAGAAAGAAAGGTTGAAAACGACTTGTTTTATTGTATTTGGATTCTTTCCAATTGATGCTATCCAGACAGAAATTTCTAATTCGTTCAGAATTCTCTTTGGTTGTAATGTCGGCAATTGTTTTTCCGTCTGGAAGCATCGTAAGTTCAAGGATTTCTAGTTGTGTTTTTAAATCCATATTCAAATCGACTTCCATTACCAATTCGTTACAAGTTTTAAATGCGGATTTAATCGAATCAGAAATAACAAAATCTTTTTTTGGCATAATATGAATCGTACCATAGATATAACTCGGTTTTTGAAGGTTATTGCCTTCAATTTTATAAAGCAATTGTGCTTGGCTGCTGAAAACTGTAAGCGTAAATAGGAAAAGTTGTATTAATATTTTTTTCATGTTCTTTGGTTATTATATTAATTTTTGTTCATTTTCTAATTTAAATCTTCAACTAAAAGTATACGGATATAGTTGGGAGCTTTCTTGGCTTGATTTACTCTTTTATCACCTTTAAAATTGCGACTTTACCAGTATCATTTATTTCTACGAAATATACTCCTGATTCACCATTAAGGTTAAATGTTATACTGTTGGTTGATGAATAGGTGTCACTAAAAATCTCTTGTCCAATGGCGTTTCTTACTATTAAGTTTGCATTTTCGAATATTTTGTCAGATTCAATAGTTAATGCGCTAGTTGTCGGATTTGGATAAAGGTTGATTTTACTAGTCCATGAATGTTCGTTAATGGAAGTGGTATTTTCCAACTCATTTTGTAGTTTGATTATAAAAATATCGTCAGCTCCATTAGATGTTAGGTTGAAAACACCTGCTAGGGGATCAAAATCGGTTGTTGCCTTAAAGTGACCTGTGGCAAGGATATTTCCTACATTATCAAGGACTAAGGATCTTCCTTCGGCAAAACCAGACCCGGCAAATTGCAGTGTTGAGATAAAGTTCCCGTTATTATCTAGTTTTGAGATGAAAACATCATATGGTCCAGAGGAAGTTAGGTTATTTGTGCCTGTCCCAGGATCAAAATCTACCGTTTGTGAAAAATTACCTATGCTATATACATTATTATCGGCACCCAGAACTATTGAACTTATGAATAAGCTACTACCAATAGCTCCTCCTAATTGTTTTGCCCAAACAAAATCACCAGAGGAATTTAACTTTGAAATATAACCATCAGAATTCCCTATACCAGCCGAACTTAGGTTATAAGTGCCGACTCCGGGGTCAAAATCGGCTGTTGCATTTAATACTCCTGAGGTATAAACATTTCCTGATGCATCCAATGCTATTGTGGCCCCAACCTCATTGCCATTTCCGCTCAATTGTTTTGCCCATTGAAAATTTCCACCGGCATCTAGTTTGCAAATAAATGCATCACCATAGTATTCTCCAACCAAGTTATAGGTACCAAGTCCGGGGTCAAAATCTACGGTATCAATAAAAAACCCCGTGGTGTAAATATTCCCAAGAGCATCCAGTACTAAAGATGATGCACCGCAATCTCCTGATTGTGTTGCAAACTCTTTTGTCCAAACAGGATTCCCTGAAGCATCAAGTTTTGAAAGAAAAGCCGATCCGTTCTGTCTTCCTACCGTAATTACATTTCCGTTTGGATCTACTGCTATGGCTGAAGATTCAAACGGAAATTGCTTCGCCCAAACGAGGTTTCCTGTCGATGCGTCCATTTTAACGACAAATCCGTCTAATCCCGATGCAGTAAGGTTAAAAACTCCTACTCCTGGGTCAAAATCAGCAGTTCCCTGAAATAAACCTGTGCTATATACAAATCCATTGGTATCGACAGTTATTGATAAGCCTAAATCAAAATTTAGCCATCCCCATGAACCAGCCCACATAAAGTTTCCCAATGAATCTAATTTGGATATAAAGACATCATCCAAACCTGTCGATGTAAGAAAATAGTTACCGATACCGGGGTCAAAGTCGACGGTATCACTAAAGGTGCCTGCCGTATAAACATTTCCTGAAGCATCAACGGTTATTGATCTTCCTTGGTCTTGGGCGTCTGCTCCAATTTGTTTTGCCCATGTTAACGTTTGGGCGCTTGTTGATTGAACTGTTAATATCAGCCCAACAGAGATTAAAATTAATTTTTTCATAATTACTTCTTTGTTTATTTCTTTCTTACTTTTTAAATGTCACCTACCATTCCACCCATCCACAATACCTTGTTTTATATCTGGATTATTGATTTGAATTTGATTACCAAATTTTAACCCTTTTTTCTGGAGCTAAATAAAGAGAATCCGTTGCTTTCACGTTGAATGCTTCATAGAATTCCGGGATGTTTCTAACCACACCATTAATTCTAAATTTAGCAGGTGAATGTGGGTCAGATGCGACTTGACTTCTCAAAGCTTCTTCACGAGATTTATCTAGCCAAACTTGTCCCCAACCAAGAAATACTCTTTGAATGCCGGTGTAACCGTCCATTTTAGGCGCTTCTTTTCCGTTTAGTGACATTTTGTAAGCTTTAAGAGCAATGCTCAATCCGCCTAAGTCCCCAATGTTTTCGCCAAGCGTAAAACTTCCATTAAGGTTTAAATCTGGAAATACTTTAAAACTGTTGTATTGATCAACAAGAGCTTTTGTTCTTGTTTGAAATGCAGTTAAATCTTGTGGTGTCCACCAATTTCTCATTACGCCGTCACCATCAAAAGCACTTCCTTGATCGTCAAATCCGTGTCCGATTTCGTGCCCAATTACGGCACCAATTCCACCATAATTTACAGCATCGTCTGCAGCTAAATTAAAGAAAGGCGGTTGAAGAATTGCCGCTGGAAAAACAATTTCGTTAAGCGTTGGATTGTAATACGCATTCACTGTTTGTGGTGTCATTCCCCATTCAGCTCTATCAACAGGTTTACCTAATTTGTTTAACATTCGGTTGTATTCAAATTCGGTAGCTCTTTTTGCGTTTCCGAACAAATCATTTTTAGCTACTTTTAATGCAGAGTAATCTCTCCATTTGTCTGGGTAACCAATTTTAATCATGAATTTATCAACCTTAGCAAGTGCTTCTTTTTTAGTGTTGGCACTCATCCAATCCAATTCTTTGATGCTTGCTGCGTAAGCTTTAAGTAGATTTTTCACCATAGCCGTCATACGTTTTTTAGCCTCTGGAGTAAAGTGTTTTTTTACATATACCTTACCAACAATTTCACCCAAACTACCATTTACAGCACTAACAGCTCTTTTCCAATCTTCTTCTTGTTGTTCTGTTCCGTTCAATGTCTTTCCGTAGAATTCGAAGTTCTGTTTGTCTAAAGCGGAATTTAAGTAAACAGCAGTGCTGTTTATCAAACCCCATTTTAAATACGTTTTCCAAGTAGCAATAGGTGTATTTTTGATGATATTGTTTAAACTTTTTGTATACGCTACTTGAGCAATCACAATATTTTTTTCGTTAGCAACACCTGCTTTTTTTAACATAGCTGTCCAATCAAAATCTGGCATTAACGATTTTAAATCGGTTAACGCATATTTGTTGTAAAGTGCTGCTGTGTTACGAGTGTCCTCTTTTTTCATGTGGTTGGTTGCCAAAGTAGTTTCTAAAGCCATAACTTTAGCCGCACTTTCAGCACCATTGGGTAATCCAACTAATTGCCACATTTTTTCGATATGCGCTACATATTTCTTGCGAATGTCCGCCATTTTGGCATCATTCTGAAGGTAGTACTCTCTTTCAGGCAGTCCTAAACCACCTTGCCAAGTTATTAAAGTATATTTTTTGGGATCTTTAAAATCTTCTGTAACAGCAACTGAAAAAGGAATTGATACTCCAGTTCTATTGGCTTTACCAAAATAACTTGCTAAATCGGTGTGATTTGCGATTGCATCAATGGCTTTTAATTCCGATTGAATAGGAGTAACGCCTTTAGCATCTCGGTTTTTACGATTAGTAAAAGAGCTATAGTAATCTCCAATTTTCTGCTCGTCTGAACCCTCAGTAAAACTTCCTTTTGAAGCTTCTTCAATGATGGCTTTAACGTCTTTTTGCGATTTGTCATACAACATATCAAAAGCACCAAATGATGCTTTATCTGCAGGAATTTTGTTGTTTTTAGCCCAAGTTCCATTAACGAAACGGTCGAAGTTATCGCCTGGTTTTACTGAGGTATCCATATTCTTTTTTACAATACCCGATACCAATTCTTCTTTATTGCCGCAAGATGCTAACAGCACGGTTACTGCAAGAAGTGAGATTTTGATGTTTTTCATATTAGCTTGTTTTAACTTTTAACAAAAATGTTGCATCCAGTTTCAATTTTTCCGTCTACTTGTATAATTTTCCGTAGACAAAGCTTGTTAATTGTTTAAATCATTGAATTTAAATACATCCACACCAATTGCATATCCATAAATTTTCCCATTGGCATCTTTGTAAATTCGGATTTTATTGCATGCCATACCGAGGTTTACAGTAGACCAAGTTTTACCACCATCTTTGGTTTCGTAACCGCTGTTCATCGTTCCTACAAATCCGTGGTTTTCATCAATGAATCCAATGCCAAACTGACGTGCTGCCGCATCTTCAATTAGGTTGATTTCATTCCACGTATTTCCCCCATCAGTTGTTTTAGCCACGCGTTGTTGTTTCACATTCGGATCTGGATTGTAGGATTGAATGGTAACATAGCCAACATCCTTTGTTGGGAAAGAAGCTTTCCAAGTACCTTCAAATGGTCGATTGGATTGATACACTTTTTTCCAGGTCTTTCCGCCATCGCTCGTTTTTAAAATCAAGGCATTGGATTTTTCCATGTCTTCATCCGATGCAGCGCAAACGATCCCGTTGTTTTTATCAAACATTTTAATGTCAAACAACATTTTACAGTCGCTATTCATGCTATTCGATGTCCAAGTCAAACCGCCATCGTGTGAGACCATCATATTTGCCGGACTTCCAACGCGTCCAACTCCGTAAATATGAATTTTGTAATCTATTTTTCCGTGATTGATGTATTGCTCTCTCACGATATCCATCGCACACAATCCTTTCACATAAGGTCCTGAATACGAAACCGGTGACCACGTTTTACCGCCATCTGTAGTTCCATAAAGCGGAATAGTATCCGTTACGTTTGGAAAATAGTCTGTTCCGACTGTTCCTGCAAAACCTCTTAAACTATCCATAAAGGCAATGCAGCGGAAAAAAGTTCCTTTCTTTTCTAGTTGTTTTTCCCACGTTTCACCGCTATTTTTTGTGTGGTAAATGCTTCCGTAACCGTTGACATACCAGCCTTCGTTTTCGTTGATAAACGTGATGTCATCTTGTTTCCCTGGATAGCGTTTGGTATTCAGTTTTTTCCAACCTTTTTCAATAAGTTTAACCTCGTCCTTTTTGGATAGAATTTCATTGCTCCATTTCACCGCGGATAAACCAACCTCATGGTTGTATTCATCGAATAGTTGTTGTATTTGACCGTTGGCGAATTTATTATAGGCTTCTTGCGACGTGCCCGATTTAGCAAAGAAATGATCCGTTGAAGGATAAGTCATCAACGTTGCATTCCCTGGATTGAAATAATTGACCGTATTCACAATTTGCTGGTGGTCAGCTTTGGAAAAGGCTTGAAAATCAGATTCGCCAAATTGAACCAATACTTTTGCCTTGGTATTTTTCCAGTTTTCGAGGTGTGGATAGTCTTGAATTTGTCTCCAATATTCAGCATTTCGGGAGTAGATTTTACCATTTCCGTCGTATTCCCAACTCATTCGTAAAACACTATCTGCTTTTGGGTCTTTGGCAATATCCTCTAATCGCTCTTTTTTAACAAAGTATCGGTAATTCAAATCGTATTGCTCGATCACAGATTGCTCTACTTCGATTGGATTCATACCAGCCAACGCATTTTGAACGCGGTACATTTCAATCTGGTTTTCAAACCACGATTTTGCGGTTGTTCCATACACCACAACCCCAGCAACATTGTGTTTAGCGCTAATGGCAGGCGCAATAATTCCACCCATGGAATGTCCAACGATGATGATTTGGTTGGTATCGACGTAGGGTAGGGACTTCAATTTTTTTAACCCGACTTCAAAATTTTCAATTTCATCCAATAAATCGCAGGACTCACAAGGTGGCGTATTTTTGCTATCTCCCAAACCACTTTTTTCGATGCGAAGTGTCACGTAACCGGCATCAACATAGGCATCAACTATTCGTTTGTAGGGATGGTCGTTGGTCAATTCATCAATGCTACTGCAGGTATATCCAGGAATGAAGAGCATCGCAGGCATTTTATTCTCCCTGAAAGGTTTGTTGATGATCACGCGTAATTGTCCACCTTTGTAATTCGCGTCATCGTAAATGACAGTAGCATTATCATCTGTTTCGTATGGACGAGCAACGACTTTTGCTTTGAGCGTGAGTTTCTTTTTTCCACGAAGCACTGAAACTTGAACTTCTTTGCCTGGTTCGTAGGTTAAGAATTGTGTGGTAAATTCATCTGAAGAGCTAAAACTTTGATTACCAATGTTTGTAATAAGATCATTTTCTTGAAGCTTCAGTTCAACACTCGTTCCTCGAACAACTTGCACGACCTTACAGCCGGAATTACCATTTTCAGTAACGTATTCAATTCGAGCACCAAAAAGAGCTTTGCGATGTAATGACTGACCGAAAAATAGATTAGCAGTGCTAATAAAGAATAATAAAATAAAACACTTCATTTTTACTAAATAGTTAACATTATTTAGTGCAAAGATATGTTCGAAAAAAAATGAAAGATTGTAAAAATCGGACAGCTTGTCTATATAAACTTTATCGAATTACTTGAAAACGTTGATGCGCGATTCCATGGATTGAAATCATGTAACATCCTTGAGGGAAATCACTAGTGTTTATGGTTGAATTGCTAAACTCTATCATACCTGATTGTATCATCTGCCCAAGCGAATTAAACACTTCATATTTACTTAAAAATTCAGAAGAGTTGATTCTTAAATTTAATTCGTTTTGACAAGGATTTGGATATAAATCAAATGAATTCAATATATTGTTTTCCTCTATCCCAGAGAGAAGTGCTGCATCATAAATAATCCCATCATCAAATGGCTCAGATAAGCTCACATGACCACCACTAAAAATAAATTTCCCTGTGTTACCCAATTCAGAAATCCCCATTCCTCCTCTTGTCGATGGCATGTTAACGACCGTTGTAAATGTGTTATTATTAATGTTGTACAAATAAGCTTCATTTGTTACACCAAATGATGAATTAGGTAAAATTCTGCTTCCACCTGCAATCAAAATAGTTGAGTTGAATGATACCATTGCAAATTGTGAGCTAGCAAGTGGTCCTGTAGTTAATGGACTTACAGCGTCTTGTGCTGGATCGTAGACATCTAATTTATCTGAAAATTCAAATAATGGGATATTGAACCCACCGTAAATATAAACCTTTCCATTTACCAATAATGCGCGATGTGAACTTACAGCAACGCTTAACGAAGAGGATAATGTTCTCCAACCATTTTGCAAGTTAAAAACATACACTTCATTTCTAGCTTGATTCCCATCAAAACCTCCCGTAATTAATACTTCTCCATTTGAAAGTAAAGTAGATGTATGGTTAATTACACCGATAGGTAAATTTCCTGCAGGTGTGAATGTATTGGTGTTCGTATTGTATAGATAATTTGTTGTTGGATATTCTAAAGCTGATGATATGGTAGAAATTCCACCGGTTAATAGTATGATAGAATCATTCATCAAAGTAGCATGCATTTGCTCTCTACCCAAAGCGTTTGGTAAATCAGAAAGTATAATCCATGAGTTAGTAGCAATATCGTATTGATACACTTTATTTGACTGAGAAGTTGAACCATTTTGAGAACCACCGAATAGGAGGATTTTACCATTGTTTAACTTAACACATGAACTATTGCCTAAACCTGAAGCATTTGGAATACTGGCTTTTGAAGACCATAAATTAATTACAGGGTCATATTCATAAACACTATTGATGTTAGATCCATTTGCAACGATTCCTCCAAAAATCAGGACTTTATCATCTATGGATTGTGCGGTACAATGGCCATGTCGAGCGTCAGTAAATGAGGTGGTAGTTTGAAAAACTTGTGCAAATAAATCAAGCCCACAAAATAGAAGCGGCAAACAAAGTGTAACTTTCAATAATTTCTTTTTCATGCTGTTTTGCATTTAATAATAAGCACAAAAGTATGATTCAAAAAAAACTAAAGATTGTAAAAATCGGACACCTTTTCTGAAGGATTTTTTCCGAAAAATTGAGCAGGAGTTTTAGTGCTAAAGGCTTTGAAGTGTTTTATAAAATGTGACTGATCATAATATCCAAGGTCTACCCAATTATTCATTAAGTCAGAATTTGGAATTGAAGAAGAATTAAGCAATGTTCTAAATCTTATCAGGTGAATGTAACTTAATGGATTCACACCAACGAATTTGTTAAATAAACGATGAATAGTGCGTTCGGTTGTAGAATACAGTGATGCTAATTGTGCTATGCTACAACAACCTTTTACATCATGAATTTTAGCAATGAGTGCTGTAAACAAAGCTGGCTGACAAACAGTTAGTTTAGAAACCAAAAACAGCTCTAGAATCTGAATTTTATCGAGATCAGTCTTGGCATGAAAAAGCCAATCTACAAGATCATCAATTTCTTGTTTAGAGAAGATATCGCTCAAAGACATAGCCTGGTCTTCGAAAACAACATTCATTGGTATTTTAGTAAATAAACTTAATCCGTTCGGAATTGTTAACCGGACTGAAATATTCAAAAAATCCCCTGATGTCTTAATTTCACTTGGTTTGCTCAGGGTGTTTCTGGTTCCAAATTTTGGCATTACTTGAAAATCCGAATCGTTTTTCACTAATAAATTACCATACAACGTAAATCCAAAACCGCAAGTATTATTTGGCAAAAACACAGATGAATCAGTATAATCAGCAGACCTCCGCCAAAAAACGATTGACGAAATTTTGTCAATCAGCAACGGATTTGATGCGTTATAAATAATTACTGATTCCATTTTCAAACTAACTAATACACTATTGATATTGCATTCATATTTATTGGCTTTTTCAAATTTACATCAAAAAACTATTTTAATTGAAATGGGCAGCCTAAACTACCCAATAAAACTAAAACACAATGAAATCGATATGTCCAAAAGACTTAACGAAAGTAGTATCGATTGTTAAATTTGGAAGTGCTTAATCTTCCTTTCTTTTTATCCGAATTGATTTCTCTTGAATCGAGTACACGACCCCTTTGTAGGCAAAATAACCGACTAGGCCTATCGCCGCCGCATGCCATAACTTGAACTGATAGGGCGTCCTAGGTCTAGGGAGATGGCTAAGCGGTTTTCCAAAAAGTTTGTTGATGTCGTTGAAATTTAACATGATTTAGATATTTGTGGTTTAACAATTAACGCTGTTTCAAAAGTGATTCGGTAAATACGGAATGGGCCATAAACGACAAAAGTGCATTCATCCGGATTTGGTGTATTATACAAAAGGCCTTGTCCATTATTGGAGTTGAAGTCAAGACCTAGTTTGTCTAGTTCTTCAAAGGTTACGTGCACACCGTCAGGTTTACCGTTGACGAGCTGATCGAGTAATTGAATGTTTGTCTGAAGGTTAGTATTCAAATCTTCTGGTAATGACATATCAGGTGTCGGTTCTGCAGGCAGCACTTCCAACTGCTGCACAAGTTTACTCGCGGCCTTTTTGGCATTGTTGAAGTCATCCTTGCATTTTGTGCAGCAGTAGACGTCTTGTTCTGTCTCCGCCATAAAGTCATCGGAGCATTGGGGGCATATGCGGTATAATGGAGAATCTGGATCGTATGGAATATCAGTACCTCTCTTCTCCCAACGCATTAAATATTTTTTTGTCCTTAATGTTGTCACTTTATTTATTTTAGTATATTTGTTGGACAAATATAATGTTTTGATACAATAAAACAAATAGTTATGCAAGAATTTCAAATTCCTACGTTTAATCCTGAACTAATTAACAAAATACAGAATGAATTCTCCAGAATATTTGAGCGCAAAGCGTCCTTGAAATTGAGTGGAGTCAAGAAGCGAAATTTCTACCACTGGAAAGAAGAGGGAATCATTGACTGGAAGTCAGAAAGTGAAGATGAAAAACGATCTTGGGTAAGGTTGAATATTTATGATTTTATCTGGGTGAAGATTGTACAGGCTGCAAGGGATTTTGGAGTACCTATTGAAGCCATTCGGAATCTCAAGAATGAACTTTTTACTGATTTCATTACAGATATTAAAAAAGATCCTGACCACTTTTGCCAATACCATCGTGATTTTTTGGGAACATCTGAGGAAGAAATTCAAAAAATAAAACAATTTCTTGCGTTTCTAGACACGCACAGGGAGGACATAATTGCAGAAGGAGAATTGCATCTGATTTCAATTTTTGGCTCCATAATTCATGAGACGCTGTTTTGTGGGCTTCATATGGTAATTGTGTTTAAAAAGGTCGAAGACGATTATATTCACGATTTCATTGTTTACTCTGAGAGTCACGAACAGCTGCCGAATTTAACCGAAGACTTGTTAAAACAACCGTCGGTAGTAATTCCGATTGATACTTTGATTAGCGAATTCATGGAGGGGGAAGACAATCTACCGAACCTAATTCACTGGGGATTTATAAATCCGAAAGAAACTAAAGTTCTCGAAGCTATCCGAAGCAAAGATTTTCAATCTATTCTGATCAAAATAAATGCAGACGAAACAATGGTAATTGAAGGGACCATTGAAACTGACTTGAAGGATGATAAGGCGAAACAAGTACGTAGGATTTTAGGTTTGAAAGAGTACGAGGAGATTACCATCAAATATCGGAATGACAAGCATGTGTATCTGAAAAATACGCGAAGATTATAGACCCGTGAAGCGGCTCAATGTTAAAAAGCAACCACGACCCCATGAAAGGGCTCACGGTTAGTTTAATTTTATTAATGTTAACAATTCAAAAATGTAGAAAATTACTCGGAAAATTTGCAACTGGAAAAACTGACGAAGAAATCCGTCTGATAAAGGAATGGCTGGAACAAATTGCCGATTTAATGCTAGAAATGAAGAAAAAACAACTGTCATGAAAAAGAACGCTATCTTGTATACAAGAGTCTCGACAGACGAACAGAATAATGGTTATAGTCCTGCAGACCAAAAGGATAAGCTAATCCGCTACTGCGAGCATCAGGATATAAATGTAGTAGGGCTATATCATGACGACGAGAGCGGGAAATCATTCAATCGACCTGAATGGAAAAAGATCATGGCTTATCTCAAATCAAACAAAGGAAAAGTCGACTATATCTATTTTCTAAAATGGGATAGGTTCTCTCGAAATGCTCCTGAAGCCTATGCGGAACTGTCTAAACTGAATAAGTTAGGTGTGGAGGCAAGGGCAATGGAGCAACCTTTGAATCTCGAAATTCCAGAACAAAAGGTCCTATTAGCAATTTACCTCACTACACCTGAAGTTGACAATGACAGAAGAGCACTAAACATATTCCACGGTATTCGCCGTGCAAGAAAAGAAGGCCGTTGGATGGGGTCACGTCCCTTGGGCTACAGGAACGCAAGAGATCAATTCAATAAGCCTGTCATTGTTCCCGAAGGTGGGCTTCAGGAGGAGTTGGTGAAAAAAGCATTTAAGGATTTCTCAACGGGATTGTATAGTACTGAAGAACTCAGAAAAAAGTACACCAAACTAGGATTGAAGACCAGTAAAAATGGTTTTTGGAATTTGCTTCGCAACAAAGCATACATCGGAAAAATACTAGTTCCTGCTTACAAAAATGAACCCGACCTTTGGGTAGATGGAATTCATGAAGGCCTCATTGACGAAAGTGTTTTTTATGCTTGTCAGGATGTTATCGAAGGGAGGAAAAGAAAAGTTCCTGCGCAATTTAAAACAATTAGAGCGGAGTTTCCACTTCGCGGTTTTTTAGAGTGTCCACAATGCGGAAAAAGCCTTACTGCATCAACATCCAAAGGAAGAAACGGTTATTACAGTTATTATCACTGTATGCACGGTTGTCCTGAAAGACACAAAGCTGAGGATATCAATCATGCATTTGAAAAGTTGCTAAAATCTTTTGAATTCGAGGAGGGACCAATGATGTTACTTTCTGAAATTTTGAAGAAAAAGTATGCAGATCAAAACCGCTCTAACAAAGCCGAGATAGATGCCATTAAAAGAGAAATTGACCGCCTCGACCAAAGATCTAAAAATGCGAGGGCTCTTATGCTTGATGGCGATATCACAGCGGAGGACTACAAAATAATGAAGAAAGAAATAGATGAGACCCTTCAGCGATTGAATGTGGAGCATCACAAATCACACCGTGAAATTGTCGACCTTGATAAAAAACTGGACCATATGATTCGAACCCTTTCTAATCTTGTAAACCTTTATGAGCAGGGCGATGTAGAGATTAAAAGAAAGTTGATTGGTTCGATATTTCCCAATAAGATGGTTTACGAAAAAAATTCAGTTCGAACCGTTGAACTGAACCCTGCCGTGGAGCTGATCTTCAGTAATGTCAAGCGTTCCAAAGGTAGAAAAAAAAGAAAGCACACCAATTTTGGTGTGCTTTCCCATAGAGTGGAGTCGGAGGGGTTCGAACCCTCGTCCAAACGACGAGTTTTCAAGCTTTCTACATGCTTAGTTCGTGGTTGGTTTTCGATATGCGGCCGGACAAGAACACCCAACGCGTATACTTAGGTTTTTTAGTTTCATGTTGCGGTAAAACCATCGGCAACACTAACCCTATGGGATGAACTTCTGAGCGATGAACCGAAAGGGTGGCAGTTCATCAGAAGTACTTGTCTGGCCTACTATACTTCAGCCGGATTAAGCCAACTAACATTCAGTTAATTAAGCAGCAAGTGCGTATGACGTGTTGTCATTTATTGTTCGTAGCATTTGATTTAAGAGGAACACTACAAGCCTCTGCATGCTGACACCTGACTACCGCTATCGCTGTCAAATCCAATGTCGACCCCAAAGAACGTTTGTACAAAGGTAGGGATTTATTGCTTGATGAAAGGCAATACGGTATTTAGTTCAGGTAAATTCAAGAGATATGCGCCGTTTGATAAATGTTTCAAATCAATGTCGCTTTGCTTAAAACGAACCGCTCCATCAAAAAGTACGCGGCCTTGATAATCGAGAATTTGATAACTACTCATTTGCTGCGCATTGAGTTCAAGCGTTAATTGATCATTAGCCGGATTCGGATAGAATTTAATCGCTTTTTTAATGGAAACAGATAATGATGCATCAGAAAAGGAGAGGCAAGTGCTCGTGTCAGTACAACCGGCACTTGAAATTTGAACCGCATATGCACCATTGCTCGCAGGAGTAAAAGTACTTTGGGTTGCATTCAGAATCGGTGAATAGTTATTTTGGCAGTCGAGCCATTGATAAGTAATTGCATTGCCACCAATTGCTGTAGCGTATGATTCCAAGATATTGTTGTTGAGTTGTACGGATAAATCTAAAGGTTGAATCGTTAGTGAAAGAACAGGCGTCGTGCAATTGTTAGCGGCACCGAGATAGTTACCAGACGCTGTATATGTGCTGCCTGACCACAAGTATGGCCCACAATTAGTGATGAATATTGTGTCGAAACTCATGGGCGCAATTTCTAAATGGAGCACCTCTGTAACACAATTTATGGTAGGCCCAGTGTAAATTCCGGAGGTATTGTAAGTATTGCCGTTCCATGTGTAGGGTTCACAGGTACTCACATTTGTCGTGTCGAATCCGCTGTGTAGGACAGTAAGTTGAAGCACTTCACTGACACAATTGTTGACGGGGCCTTGATAGGTGCCATCCGTATAGTAGGTGGTGCCATTCCAGGTGTAAGCGTCACAAGCTTGAACGCTCAATAAATTACTAATGCTCGGTGTAATTGTGAGGTTGAGTGTGATCAGAGAATCTCCGCCATTTACGTTGGTGAGGCTATAGGTATCGATGAAATTGCTTTGGGTGTAGGTGACGTTGTTGATCCAGGTAAAACTATCACAAGCGCTGACAATAGCGGTCCCTGTATTGTTGAGGTTTTCAATGATATTGACACTTTGGGCATATATTTTGGGTAGACCCGATGTTTTCTCTTCTACGAAAACGGCAACCGCTTTGTTGGCATCGTATTTTGAGAACTTGATGCGTGCTTTGTTGGCGCTAAACGTAGCCATTGGCTTGGTTTCGTATGCCCACTGAAAAGAACCATTTTGATTCAGCAAACAAGCGTGTAATGTAGTAGGAGAGGCACCGTTGTCATAGCCATCTTTGAGCAGGAAAGCGGGGTTGTTATTGAAGAGGAATAGGTCAGAGGTATTGACTTTTGAACTTCCGATTGGATAGATCACTTTTGCGGTGTCGGTTAAGAATCTAGAGCCACTCGTTTTATCAAATTTTTGAATGTAAACACCTGTTGCAGATTGGCCGGGATTGGTATAGTTACAAATAGACCAAATGTTGTTGGAGCCAGTTTCAAAAGCAATTTTGGTATCCATTTCTTGGTTGTATACTTGGGTAGAAAAATCAGAGCCATTGATTCCCCAAGGGAGCGTTCCATCTGGATTAATGCGTTGCAAATACGAATCAAAATGACTTCCTGAACTCGCCTTGTAGCCATAATATACAACGTCTCCATCTTGGGTTGCGCTATAAAGCGTATTCCAAGCTGTTGTTTTATTGGAGAGTTGAAGGGCGTTTGTCCATAACGGCGTACCTGTTGAATTGTATTTTTGAGCGTAGAGTGTTGAAGAAATCCCAAAGGAATATTGGTGGAAAATCAAAAGGAAATTGTCATTAGAGAGTTCAAATAAGTCTGCAGGAGCTTTATTTCCAGTATTTTGTGATGTAACCACTATTGGCGTGCCCCAAACGGGAATTCCGCTTGTCGTATATTTTTGAATATTGGTTTGGTTGTTATTGAGCCATGCAATGAGGGTTTGTCCATTTGCTAATCCAAGACAAGTTACGACATAACCAGCGCCGAGAGAAATACCAGTTGGCGCCCATAAATGGTTCCCTTGAATGTTCAATTTAAAAGCAAAACCCAATCCTCCATTTGTTCCTGTAACACCAATCATGATGTTTTCCTCATGATCTAGGGCGAGTTTCATAATGGCGGTTGACGTACTCATTGGCAGCGTATTGCTTACCAAGATACCGTCTGGACCAAGCTGCTGGATTCCTTGGTCATTGAGTACCTGAAGACGGAGTTCATAATTGGTTGGGCCGGCTACAACTTTCCAAAAGACAATGTAGGTAAAACCTGTAGAAGTACTCAAAGATTTCATATCCGAAGAACTGGAGCTGGCAGCAAGTGTATTGACTGCAGTTTGGGTCGTCCATTGGGCATTTACTTGCAGTTGAAGTAATAAAATCAAAAATAGAAAAGTGGTGCGAATTGTCATTTTGTTCATAAGGAGTACGGTATGAAACAGTGAATTTAATATAATTTAAAGACCTGTGGTGTTTGTAAGGGATTTGCCTCTAGTTCAAGGTTGAGGACGCCATTTTTGAGCTTGGTTTGATTGTTTGGGTTCAAAGCTTGAACTTTCTTTTTTCCAAAAGAGCTTATGTTCAATTGAGCTGTTTGCGTGGCACTTTCTCCCGGAATCCAGATGGCATAAACGGTTTTTTCGACTTGTGTAAATACCCAAGTGCCATTTTTTGCATCTTTTACTTCATATGGCGCATTGGGTTTGGAGTTGTAGATGGCTTCGCCGTTTACTTTCATCCAGGTGCCGATTTCTTCCAAACGCGTATAGGCAATGCTGTCAAAGCGGCCAAGTGGGTCTGGGGCAATGTTGAGTAAGAAATTGCCGCCGCGCGACACAATGAGGCACAGGTTTTTGAGTAAGGTAGCAGTGCTTTTGTATTGGTCGTTCGGAACGTAACTCCAGCTGTTGGCCATGGTCATGCAAGTTTCCCAAGGGTAGGGCAAGGGCTTTTCTGGGATGCTTTGCTCTGGGGTGAGGTAGTTTTGGTTGGGGCCTTCCACTGCGCGGTCCACGACAATTAATCCCGGTTGGAGCATGCGTGCTTGGGCAGCGAGTTCATCCATATAGATATTTTGGTCAACGGGTTTGTAGCCCCATTTAGGCGAGGTGGCGGTGTAGGGTTGCACCCAGCCGCCGTCGAGCCACAGGATATCAATTTTTCCGTAGTTGGCCATGAGCTCATTGATCTGGTTGTGGGTGAAATTGACAAAGCTTTCCCATTTTTCGGGTTTCTTCTGAAGGTCGTAGTTGGGGTTGCGGTCGTAGGGCGGGAATTTGGGGTCCCAGTAGTCGGGGTGGTGCCAGTCTGGTTTGGAAAAATAAGCGCCAATCCAGAGGCCTTCAGCTCTAAAAGCATCAAAAATACGTTTGGTCAGGTCTGGGTGGGTACTTTGGCTGTTGGGGCAGGAGGGGTTTGCAACCGTATAATTGGTGAGTTTGGAGTCAAACATGCAAAAGCCGTCGTGGTGCTTGGTGGTAAAGACCATGTATTTCATCCCTGCATTCTTGGCGGCTTTCGCCCAGCGCGTGGGGTCAAATTGGGTAGGGTTGAAAGTGCTTTGCAGCTTTTCATATGCCTTGACATATTCAAAATAGTTGGCGGCGTAGGGCCCGCGGCGTGTGCACCAATCTTCATCTTCGGGGCAAATGCTCCAGCTTTCTACCACACCCCATTGGCTGTAGGCGCCCCAGTGCATGAGCAGTCCGAATTTGTAGTCTTGCCAAGTGGCTAGTTTTTGCAGTACCAATGGGTCTGTAGGAGGAAAATATTGTTGTTCGTGGTGCTGCGCCTTCAGAGAAAAAGTCAGAAAGCCAACAAGGCAATACAATAGGAACTTATTTTTCATGTCCGTATACTTCTATTTCATCAATAAACAACCAGCCGTCTCCTGCAACGCCACGCCATTTGGGAAGCGCGCCTGGGTTGCCAATCAGGATTTGCAAGGTTTGAATAGGTTCAACAGGGAAATTGGCCACCACTAAAGGGTAAGATCCGTTGTTTTGTTTGGTATGGACAAGCGGATTTTCTTGAATCGTCTCGAATGAAATGGCGTTGATCGTTTGGCCTTTGGCTTTGAGCAGACTTGGCCCCATGATCCACGATTGGTTGTTGGCTAAATAGTGAATGCGGACAGAGTCAATGATGTAAGGTTGCTTGAGTTTGATGTCGAGTTGCGCATCTTGGCCTTGCCAGCCTTGCCAACCTCGTTGGTATTCTTGTGTGGAGCGCAGGCCGTCGTTTAAAGTTGAAGTATTGTTCCAAGAAGTGGTATCAAACGGCGTAAGGCCATCTTTGTAGTTGGGAGAGGGAAGATGGATGTATCTGATTTGTTGACCTTTAGCGAGGTGTTGTACTTGTGCTTCTTTCCAAAACTGAAGTGTTGACTCGTGGTAATCATTTGGACTTAAGCGCGTTTCATGTAGTAATTTGGGGCCGTTATTGTTGGCAGTCCAGACAAAATCTCTGAGCATTTTTTGATAAAAATCTTGGTTGTCGTTGAAATACCAGTCAGGGCCGGCAAGTGGAGACTTACCGATTTCTAGTAACGCATAACGGATGCTCTGCGCTGCCATGTCTAGCCGTTCAATTTGGGCTGTAGTAATGCTAGGGAGTTTTTTTGCGCGCTCGTACATTTGTAAGGCCCATTTCAAAGAGGCAGGATTCAGGTAGCCTCCGATATGCGTAATAGGCGGCTCGTAAAGCGTGAGCGCCTTGCCGCTCATTTGGAGTTCTTTTACTTGGGTTTGTAGCACTTCGCGTACAATCGCGCCAGCCGGCCCGTAAAAATAATTGGTGAAATTCTCGATGAGTGCAGTGCTTTCGAGAGAGGGGTCCCAGGCCCACTTGGAAAGCAAATAGGCGCGCAAAGGCTGCATTTCTGAAGAGGGTGAATTGTATCCCTGTTCAAAGAGCATTTGCACCCCATATGCTTTGAACATGAGCATGTTTTCTTGCAAGGTTGGCCAATTTGGAAAGGGCATAACCATATGCGAGAAGTTGATGACGTAGTCCCAGATTAAAATGTTGTGAGTGAGGTCAGCCCAATTCTTGAGGTCCTTTTCAAAGCTAGTTCCGCGCAAGCTTTTGGCTCTGTTTTCTTCGATAGTGCAGAGCATGATGTTGACGTTGGGCTCGGGTTTGGTGAGCACAGGTGCAGAGCGCGTGTATTGATAGGCCAGTGTGGAAATGATTTGCGCTGGAAAGCGCTTGCCTACTTCATTGACAAAACGCAACATGGTGCCCGCATGGCTGTGTT
>Ga0208311_1000034_pt1 | contig 41910 bp, 39 predicted proteins | sample Colrivmet1562A02_FD_187683 | JGI IMG/M metagenome (GOLD analysis project Ga0208311, IMG submission 187683) | Estuarine microbial communities from the Columbia River estuary - metaG 1562A-02 (SPAdes) (version 2) | ecosystem: Environmental > Aquatic > Marine > Intertidal zone > Estuary | place... | reverse complement strand
GACCAACACCTTTACAAATCATGGTCAAGCCGTTATTCAACCTACTCCGCTCATCATCCCGATTACGAGTGCTGGGGAAAGCCTAGAAGGGCAATTGGTTCGCTTAGACAACGTCAATTTTGTTCAAACAGGCAACTTTGCAACAGGTAATAGCACCGTACAAGTTTTCGATGGTTCCAATACTTTTGATGTCCGCATCAACGGATCAACGAACATCGATGGTTCGGCAATCCCGACAGGCCCCATCACCATTATTGGACTTCTCGGACAATTCAACGCCAATTACCAATTGATCCCGCGCAGCACACAAGATATTTTCCCTTATGTAGCGCCCGCAAGAGAAATCAATGTCAAGATCAATGGCAACAGCGTACTTTCAGGCGACACCTACGTCGTTGGTACAACAACTGCCACCACCATCACGATTGAAAACTATGGTGTACAGAACCTAACCGTTTCCGGGGCATCTTTTAGCGGTGCAAATGCCGCTGACTACAACTGTAATGCCAATGTAGTTGTTGGGGCAACCAGTAGCCAGAACGTAACGCTCAATTTTGCACCAGGCGGTACTGGCTCGCGCCTTGCAACAATTGCCATCGCAAACGACGATTCGGATGAAAACCCTTACATCATCAACTTATATGGTATTGGTACCAACAACCTCGCTACAGAACCATCCTCAAACCCAAGCGGCCTCACCTTTCCGTTGATTAAACCTTACACCCTCGCCGGTGAATATCCCGCTGTTACAGCCGAAAAATACATCGTTCTATGGCGACAAGGTGGTACTGTTGCAGGCTTACCTATCGACGGAGCAAGCTACAAAAGAGGTGATGTTGTTGGCAATGCCAAGGTGGCTTACATTGGAGCAGGTAACTCATTTACGCCGCGCCACATAGAAGCCAACACCAACTATCATTTTGCCGTTTATGCTTTCAATGGCCCGGCTGGATATGAAAACTACCGTACCATGAACCCGGCGACAGGTTCAGTAACAAGCACAGGAAGTCAGATTGGTAACTACTACAACGGTATCAATTCAGGTTCAAGCTCTTTTCTAACCAACTTGAGCGCCTTAATCAATCCTCATACGTCTATCAGCTATTACAATTACCTGACCACCATGATGAACCAATACGAAGTGCGCGACACTACAAATGGTCAGTCTTATGTAGAATGTGTGTATTCAGGCGAGCGCAAAGTGTTCAATGATCCTTTCACTTGGTCTGCACTTGGATATTCTCGCGAACACACCTACTCTCATTCTTGGATGCCGACCTTCCCTTGTGACAACCCTGAAAAACCAGAGTACAACGACCAACACAACCTTTGGCCTACCAACCTTCAACAAGCCAATACCCCACGAAGCAATTTGCCATTAATGGACATCGACGGCAACGTGGTATTTACATACTTGGAAGGAAGCGTAGGATACAGCGGTAACCAACTTGTATACGAACCGCGTGCAGAGCAAAAAGGAAATGCTGCTCGTTCTATTTTCTACATGGCTACTTGCTACAATGGTCAGTCTGGCAATACTTGGGAGCTTCCGGCCAACCAAAGCCAAGAATCTCTCAAAACTTGGCACTTTGCCGATGCCCCAGACAACTATGAAATTGCACGTCATGAATATGTCGCAGTACTTCAAGGCAACCGCAATCCGTTCATCGATTCAGCCTATTTTGCTTGTCATATCAATTTCTCTAACATGAGTTATTTGGTTTGCGATATGGGTCTTTCCGAAAAACTAGACCAAAACTTCTCGGTATTCCCTGTACCTGCGTCTCAAACTTTGTATGCACAAGTGAACGGTCTTGACATCCTTGCTTACCAAATAAGCGACATTCAAGGCCGTCAAGTAGCTTCTGCGCAAAACTTGAGTCTTCCAGTATTGGCCTTACCGATTCAAGATTTCAAGGCGGGTGTGTATTTCATCAGCGTTGAAACGCAATACGGTCAAGTTCAACGCGAGTTTGTCATCGAATAATGACAACACATTTCTTGTATATCATTGTCGGAGCAAGCCTAATGGCTTGCTCCGCTCATTTGAAGCCAACTTTTGAGTTCAATGAACTCACTGTACAAGAAGTGAACAATACCAAAGAGCCTGGCACAGATCATTACCAAATCAAGGATTTTCTGAAGCCTTATCAAGATACCCTTCATCAAGAATTTGATGTCATCATTGCCACCACAAGCACGGCATTGTTTGTCAAAAGACCGGGCTCAAACCTTATGAACTGGTGTGCCGATGCCGTTTTGAGTAACCTAACGGCCAATAAACGCTTTAATGAGCCCGTTATTTGTTTGCTCAATACTGGTGGGCTTCGGAGTTCTTTTGGTATCGGCAAGCTCACCCTACGCGATTTTTACCAATTGATGCCCTTCGATAACACCATCACTTGGGTCCATTTACCCGTCGATCGGATTGCAGATATTGCACGCTATCTCCAAACATCTGGCGGAGAACCCATTGCTAATTGTGTCTATCGCCAGGGGCAACTTGAAATCCCCAATCTCTTGCCATCACACCAATACATTTGGGTACTGACATCTGACTTTTTAGCGAATGGTGGTGATCAAATGCGTTTTTTTCTCGGCCTAGAGAAGCAAGAAACCAACATCTTACTCCGTGATGTACTGATCGCCCAAGCAAAGAACCAAGGTGAGCTGGTACTCGATTCATTCATACGTTGCATTCCATGAAACTGACGCGCAGAAGCTTAGTTCAAAAATTGGGGCTATTACCTGCGGTATTTTTAGTACCGCAATGGCTGCGCGGAGCTCAAAATAACAAGCAAAATGAAAAACTGCTCATTTTGCATACCAATGATACGCACTCTCACATTGATCCACTACCTGCCAACCATAGCAAGTTTCCCAATCAAGGTGGCATTGCTGCAAGAGCAGCCCTCATTGCAAAATACCGCAGTGAAAACAAACATGTCTTGTTATTCGACTCAGGCGACTTCTTTCAAGGGACACCTTATTTCAATCGTTTTCATGGCGTTTTAGAAATGAAGCTCATGAGTAAGCTGGCCTATGATGTAGCTACACTCGGCAACCACGACTTTGATATTGGTATTGAAGGCTTTATGCAGGCTCAACAATATGCCCAATTCAAATTCGTCAATGCCAATTACGATTTTGGCCAAACGCCGATGTCAGCAGTCATTCAACCTTATCAAATACTTGAAAAAGGGCCCTATAAAGTGGGCGTTTTCGGCCTAGGAGTTGATTTAAATGGTCTACTACCCCAAAGTAATTTTCAAGGTATTGTGATGAAAGATCCTTATGAGAGCGCAAAAAAAGTGATCCAATCATTGAATGAGGCCAATTGCGATTTTATTGTTTGCTTATCTCATTTAGGTTATCAGTATCAAGATGAGCACAAACCAAGTGACGTGCTTTTGGCTCAAAAAGTGCCAGGGATCGACCTCATTCTTGGCGGGCACACTCATACTTTTATGGACGAACCCACGAAAGTCACGAATGTTGAAGGAAAAGACGTTTGGATTCATCAGGTTGGCTGGGCAGGTGTAAGGCTTGGCGTTATCGAGGTATCCGCCAATAAGTTTAGTTTTTGGCAAAGAAAAATCCAATGAAAAAACATGCATATATCGCTCTTGTTTTACTCCTTGGGTTGGCCTCTTGCACCAAAGAAATCGATATTCAAATACCTGAATACGCCCCTCGTTTGGTTGTCGACGGTAACATCGAAGCCGGATCCAATCCTCTTGTTTTTCTGACAACCTCAAATCCAACATCAGATACGGTCAGCTTACTGAATTACCTCCAAAGTGTGGTTACAGACGCTTCTGTTTTTGTCGTTTGCGCGAATGATACCTTTTATCTAGAACCTGTTGCCATCAATCAACTGACGCTCTCGAGTCAAAAAAGACTTGCAGAAATGCTCCGAATCGAATTAGAAGAAGTGCAATTGCTACCCATTCAGGTCTATACCTCCACCACCCTCATTGGTGATGAGGGCCGTACCTATGAACTCAATATTCAATTTGAAGGCAAAGCATACAAAGGGCAAACATTTCTTCCCGCTCATACAGCGCTCGATTCACTCTACTGGAAAAGAGAGGCAGATAGCATTGAATACGGCTACAGTTGGGCCCGCTTAACGGACCCTTCTTCGAGCAAAGATGCCTACCGATGGGAAGTTCGCAGAATCGATAAGCAACAAAATGGGACTGATCTCGATGCCATTTTCAGGCGTGCGCGCCGCGGAATTTTTTCCGACGAATATTTCAATGGCCAAACTATTGAATTTTATGTTCAAAATCCTTTGAAGAGAAAAGACAGTACTCACTTAAAGGAATACCGACGCTATTTTAGATTCGGAGACAGCGTTGTGGTGAAGTTATCTAAAATGGATCCTGCTGTTTATCTCTATTATGACCGCATGGATGCACAATTAGATGCGAATGCAAATCCTTATGCCACCCCAATCAATATACCATCAAATATCCCGGGCTGTCTAGGTATATGGGCAGGTTATACTCCTTGGTATGACACCCTTTTCTGCGTAGATTGAAGATGGTCCGAACATTATCTTGAATGACTTGTTCAATCCAAAAAATTCATCCTATGTTTCGCTTTCTCTCTTCTCTTTTATTTGTCTCAATTTGTCTGACTAATTTCGCCCAAACAACTGTTTCCGGCGGAATCTATCAAAACACAACTTGGACGGAGACAGGCAGCCCCTATTTAATGACGGGTTCTATGGTTGTTTTTCCGGGAGTTACCCTTACTATCGAGCCAGGCGTAGAGGTACTGGTGACCCCAGATTATTCATTCAATACAGGAAATCTGCGTTATTTAGAAATTAGAGGTACGCTCATTGCGGTTGGAACAGATACTGCGCCTATTGTCTTCAAAACAACTGATGCGAGTATTTTGGGGCAACAAACATGGTACGGTATCAACATCAAAGGATCTCAGGGTGGAAATATTCAAATGAACCGTTTTCGTTTACACGACAGTTTTTACGGGATTGCCAACGACATTTCGCAACCTGGTGTCTCCTACAACTGGACGAACTGCCAATTCAAGAATAACAATTACGGTATTCAACTCAATGCCGACCTTGTTTACAATAGCTGTTTGTTTGAAAATAACGGCGTTGGGCAGGCAGCTCAAATTTTATATGGCTCACTCACTGCCGAGAACTGTCAATTCATTAACAACTTTTGCTCTTTTACTTGGTCAAATAACATCAATGTGAATAATTGTTTGTTTGAAGGTAACGGAAACAATATTGTAGGGTCTCCGGGTATCATCACCAACTGCCAATTCATTGACAACGATTTTGGTTTGGCCGAAGCTTATGGCCATACCATTCAAAATTGTTATTTCGAAGGCAACGGGGTGGCCATTGACAACACCGGAGGTGCGAATATCAGCAACACAACTTTTGATAGCAACACACTTGCAGTGCGTCTTGGCGATGCGAGTACACTCACCAACAACATCATTACCAACAATGGTGTAGGTGTCGCGGTATTGGCCTACAGCCCGAACTCCACGCTAATCGAAAATAACACGATTTGCTACAATACCGATTACAACCTTCAAAACCTGACAGACAAGAATTTTCAGGTCAATGCCAATTGTTTTTGTTCTCAAGATTCCGCCTACATCGAAAACCTGATTTTAGACGGTTACGATGACATCACGCGAGGCTTAGTGAACTACGCCATCTACGACGACTCTTGTGCTAATGTGCTGGATTATGTCGTTAAGATCAATTTAGATGGCGGTGCAGGTTTAACTAACCTACAACTAAACTCATGGCGCTTGAAAGGACAAGATGCCATTTCCCTGTACATTGAAAGTTCGCAAGCTACACGGCTTGAACTCATCAATATAATCGGGCAAGTTCAAAAAGTCATTACACTTCAAAAAGGTGAAAATCAAATCCTCACGAATGCGTTTCCAAGCGGCATTTATTTTCTAAAAAATGAGTTTGGGAGAACCCAAAAAGTTCTCCTGTAAACTCGTTTTATCCCCTTGGATAAGATTACTATCTTTGCATCCAAGTTTTTATATATGTCTTCAATACCTGTTCGCGTTCGCTTTGCGCCCTCTCCTACTGGCCCGCTCCACATGGGAGGTGTCCGCACTGCTCTTTACAACTATTTATTTGCCAAAAAGCACAACGGTACCTTCCTGATCCGCATCGAAGATACGGACCAAACACGTTTTGTACCTGGCGCACAAGATTATATCATGGATGCGCTCGCATGGTGTGGCATCATGCCGACAGAAGGCCCAGGATTGGGTGGCAACTATGGCCCTTATGTACAGTCTGAGCGCAAAGAAATTTACAAGCCATATGCCGAGCAACTCATCGCCGAAGACAAAGCTTACTACGCTTTTGATAGCGCCGAAGACCTCGACCGCATGCGCGATCAAGCCAAAGCCATGGGCATGCCCAATTGGCAATACAACAGCGTTACGCGCAGTAGTATGCGCAACTCGCTAACCCTACCACAGTCTGAAGTCGAACAACTTTTAGCTGCCGGAGAACCCTACGTCATCCGTATGAAAATGCCGCGCAACCGCGATGTGCGTTTCCAAGACCTCATTCGCGGATGGGTGGTGGTCAATACCAACAACCTAGACGACAAAGTGTTATTCAAAAGCGACGGCATGCCAACATATCACTTGGCCAATATCGTCGATGACCACACAATGGCCATTAGCCATGTCATTCGCGGCGAAGAATGGTTACCTTCAGCACCGCTGCATGTCTTGCTGTACGAAGCCTTTGGCTGGGACTGCCCCGAATTTGCACATTTGCCATTGTTACTTCGCCCCGACGGCAACGGAAAGCTTTCTAAACGCGATGGAGACCGTCTCGGGTTCCCAGTGTTCCCTACCAACTGGACAACCGCAGAGGGCGAGCTCTACTCTGGTTACCGCGAGAAAGGTTACTTGCCAGATGCGTTTATCAATATGCTTGCACTTTTAGGATGGAACCCTGGCACAACACAAGAAATATTTACCCTCGATGAACTCGTTGAGGCATTTTCTCTTGAGCGCGTGAGCAAAGCCGGCGCCAAGTTTGACCCTGAAAAAACCAAATGGTTCCAACAAACCTACTTGCGTGCACAAGACAACTCCGTAATTGCTCAGCAACTCCGCCAAATTAAAACCATTGATTTAAGCGATGCTGCACTCGAACAAGTTTGTCACCTCATGAAAGAGCGCGCTACCTTCGCAGAAGATATGCTCACAGATGGTGCTTATCTCTTTGGTTGCCCAACTGCATTTGACGCCGATACCATTCGCAAAAAATGGAAAGCAGAAACTACTGCCTACATCCAAGAATGGAAAGGGATAGTGAGCTCGCTCACTGATTTCTCTGCTGTGACCATCGAAGCGGCATTCAAGACTTACTTAGCCGAAAAAGAACTCGGGATTGGTGCTGTACTCTTACCTTATCGCCTTGTATTAACTGGCGTGGGTGCGGGCCCTGGTATGTTTGAGATTTCTGAATTTTTGGGCAAAGAAGAAGTGATATCCCGCATTGACCTCGGACTTGCAGCGATAGAAAAAATGCTCCATGAAGCATAAAATCTTTGTCAACGGCATCAAATGTTACGCCTACCACGGCTGCTTACCCGAAGAAGGACGCATTGGAGGGCACTATATCGTGGATATCGAATTGCACACTGACTTCAGTTCAGCAGCCGCCAATGATACACTCTCAGATACCATCGACTACGTCGATGTCAATAGAATTGTCACGGAAGAAATGGCGGTGCGTTCCAAACTTATTGAGCACGTCGGCCAACGTATCTCGAACAGAATTCAAAATGAATTAAAGGGGATTACCGCTTTGAAGGTCAAGATCACTAAACTCTGCCCGCCCATTAATGGCGATGTCGATTCCGTTGCCATCCAAATAGAATTCTAGACGGCGCGTTCTTCCAAAAAAATTAAAAACTTGGTCATTGCTCTTGCCCTATGACTATATTTATTTTTCTCAGCGAGGGGCATCTGGGCGAAAGTCTTGTGTTGGTCTTCTGGAATGAAAATGGGGTCGTAACCAAAACCCTCGGTCCCTGATTTTTCTGTAGCAATTAGACCACGCACAACTCCTGTAAACTGCTCAGAAGTTGTAGCATCGCAATACGTAATGACGGTCTTGAACTGCGCACTCCGGTCCGAGGAGTCTTTGAGAGCTATCAATAGTTTGTTCATATTGGCCTCATCACTGCGTTCCGGGCCCGCAAAACGTGCAGAATGAACCCCTGGCGCACCATTTAAAGCCGCAACCTCCAAACCCGTATCATCAGCAAAACAAGGTAAGCCAAAACGCTGAAAAACCCAATTAGCCTTATACGCAGAGTTGCCCTCAATGGTTGGCTCGTTTTCGGGTATTTCTTCACCTAGTTCGAGGTCGTGCAGTGTGAGAAGAGACATACCTGTGGGTAAAACAGACCTGATTTCGGCTGCTTTCTTTTGGTTGTGGCTAGCAAATACGATTTTCATGTCCTAAAAGTAAGAAACAAAGCCGAGGTGTAATTTACCTGCATTGAATTGTAGCGGTTGGCCAAGTTCTGCACCAAGGCCGTAACTTAATTTGAACTGACCATTATCTGAGCCCAGCACCAAACCCAATCCCAAGGCATATACAGCCGTTTGTTGCTTGTTGAGCACTTGATTTTCAAACCAAGCCCAATCTGTAAAGACTAAAAAATGAGCGAACTGATCCAATAAAAAACGGTATTCTAAACCCGAGAACAAAACGGTGGAGGCAAAAAATGTTTCTTCGTCAAAACCCCTCATGCGTTCAAGCCCGCCGTACCGATACAATTCATTTACAAATAAACTCGTGGCCTGAATATGTGTGAACTCCTGAGACCAACACAGCACTTGTCTTTTAGAAAGAGGTAGAAAATAGCGCTGCGCTAACTCCAGGCGCCATGTCAGGATATCTTGCTGCGCTTTTTTATTCCCAACAAGATACAGCACTTTAAATTGTTGCCCTTTTCGAGGATTTGGTAAAAAATCAATGGCTTGTCGTTCAAGTCCGAGTCCGTAAGATATAGTGGAGAAACTAGAAATTGAACTACTCACAGCACTCGCAATATTTTGAGAATTCCAGTAATCAAGTTGTGCAATTAGTTTCCAACTTTTGGGGAACAAATACGAAAGGCCTAAGTTTCCTTTAAGTTCGAGAAACGAGGTATCTCTTTTGTACAGTGTAAAACCTGTTTGCATACCATAAGAAGAACCAGCAATATAGGGCCAACTCATGCTCATTTTGAGTTGTTGGGTTTGTGGAGCAATACTGCGCCACAGTAGGCTCAACTTTTCATTTTTTTGCCAAGTATTTTGGAGCTGTACATTCAATTCACCCACTAACGCCACCTTTTGGTTCAGCGGATTTTGTTGCAAACCGATGATCCCTGTCGCTGAACTCATTTTGACCCGCTCCAAAAAAAGATAAACATCGCCTTTGCCCTCATCATAATCCCACTCCGGAGCGCGCAGTAATTTAAAAGGCAGCTGACCTGCAAGTTGTGTTTGCAATTGCAAGAGTTGTTTTTCGCTATAAAGTGCCCCGGTTTTGAATTGCAATAAATTACTTAATACCTTTTCTTGGATAATTCCTTCTGGTTTGATTTGCAACATTCCCCATCGTACCTCGGGCCCTTCTGTCAATTTCAATTCCAAGGAGGGTTGAATGCCCGATCTATACTGAAGTTGAACTTGCCCAAAAGGGAAACCGTTATTGAGCATTTGACTCAAGGAGTCTTGAACAAGTTGTTGAAGCTCCTTGGCTTGAAGCCATTCAAGCGTGTCTGTTGTATTTCCCGGAGTATACAAAGCGATGCCATCAAACTTAGGTCCTGGTTTGAGCAAAAAATAAGCAACGGAATCAATGCTTCTAGAAAGTTCTTGGGTAAAAAGAAAATAACCGGCTTCGAGTGCTTGCATCTGCCACTCATTGGTCTTCTTCACCCAAGAGAACTGATTGAAATGAATCGTTGTATCAACTTGAAGTGCGGAAAGTGCTCTTGGTAAGGGTGCCTGAGCAGGATCTATTGCACAGAGCCGCTGAGCACTTGCCTGCCATGCAACTAAGGTGAAGATCAAGATTTGTAAGACTATCCGCATGGAATAAGTTTCAAGAAAAACGCACTATTTTTTCAAAAATTGTAACTTTGTAAAAGAACCGCCGTTAAACGCAGCAACAACAACAAAACAAACACCATGAAAACGAAAACAACATTTATTCTTGCGGCATTTGCAACACTTCTTGTTTTAGCCTCTTGCGGGGCTGGTCGCAAAGCGAGCTGCGATGCGTACGGAAGTCTCGAACAAACGACACAAAACGCAGATTTAGCTACACGCTAAAACACGCTCACCTAAAATTTGAAGCGCTGAACGTGCAACGCCATTTGAGCTTGCATCTTCAGCGCTTCTTTTTTTGCGGCTGTTGCAAAATCGAGCCCTGAACTCGCGTAAATAATAGCTCTGGATGAATTGACAAGTAAACCGCACTCTTCATTAGCTCCATAGCGAACAACCGTATCTAAATCACCTCCTTGTGCGCCAACACCAGGGACCAAGAAAAAGTAATCAGGTGCCAAAGCACGAACTCTAGAAATATCTTCGGCACGCGTGGCACCTACCACAAACATCATGTTTTCTGGTGTTCCCCAATTCGCCGATTTTACTAAAACGGTTTCGAATAGCGCTTTACCATTCAATTCCATCATTTGGAAATCTTTTGCACCTTCATTTGATGTGAGAGCGAGCAAAATGACCCATTTGTGGTCAAATTGCAAAAATGGCAGCACAGAATCAGAACCCATGTAGGGTGCAACTGTAACCGCATCTGCCTCCATATTTTCAAAGAATGTCTTGGCGTAATAGGCTGAAGTATTGCCGATATCGCCTCTTTTTGCATCGGCGATCACCAAACACTCTTTGGGAATATATGCTATGGTTTTGCGCAAAGACTCCCAACCTGCGGCCCCATGACATTCAAAAAAGGCTGTATTTGGCTTGAATGCAACGGCATACGGGTGTGTTGCATCAATGATGGCCTTGCAAAATTCAAAAAGTGGGTCTTCGGTCTGGAGCAGGTGAGCCGGGATCTTGGTAAGATCGGGATCTAGGCCGACGCACAAAAAACTTTCTTTGCGCTTGATTTGCTCGATGAGTGCAGCTTTGGTCATGCGGTTTCTCCTTTTAATTTTTCGGCGTTTTCAGCCATTTTGAGTGCATCGAGCATCTCTTGAATGTCGCCATTCATAAAAACACCCAAGTTATACATAGTTTTATTGATGCGGTGATCCGTGATTCGCCCTTGTGGATAGTTATAGGTACGGATTTTTGCGGAGCGGTCTCCGGTAGAAACAAGTGTTTTTCTTTGAGCAGCACGTTCGTTGTGAATGCGGTCGAGTTCGAGCTGATACAAGCGCGAACGCAAGACAGAAATAGCTTTTTCTAAGTTTTTGTGCTGAGATCGACCATCTTGACACTCTACTACCAAACCAGATGGAATATGCGTGAGGCGAATGGCTGATTCGGTTTTGTTGATGTGCTGCCCTCCTGCACCTGAGGCGCGGAAGGTATCTTTTCTGACGTCGTTCATATCGAGCTCAAAATCGACTTCTTCGGCTTCTGGCAAGACTGCAACAGTAATGGCAGAGGTATGCACACGCCCCTGAGATTCTGTTTCCGGGACGCGTTGCACGCGGTGTACTCCGGATTCAAATTTCAGAGAGCCATAAATGCCTGTTCCCGTGACTTCCATGGAGATTTCTTTGTAACCTTTCACCGAACCTTCAGAGGAATTGAGTACGTCGACATTCCAACCCATCGCTTTAAAGTACATGGTGTACATGCGGTAGATGTCTTCGACAAAGATACAGGCTTCATCTCCGCCGGTACCCGCGCGAAGCTCAATGATGGCGTTTTTGTCGTCTTCGGGATCTTTGGGAATGAGCAACAATTTGATCTCTTCTTCGAGTAACGGACGCGCTTGCTCGAGCTCATCGATTTCTGCTTTGGCCATCTCGCGCATTTCTGGGTCCTGTTCTTCTTCTAGCAGTGCTTTTGAACTCTGCAAGTTGCCCAGTAATAGTTTGTAGCGCAAATAAGCTTGGTCCAAGACTTCGAGGTCGCGGTATTCTTTGTTGAGTTTTACATACCGACTCATGTCCGAGATGATATCTGGATCGGTGATCATTTTGCCGACTTCTATGAAGCGAAAATGAATGGCTTCTAACTTATTCAGTAAATCTGACATGCCGCAAAGATAGGCATAAAAAAACCACCTTCGGGTGGTTTTTAGTTAGTTAATCGATCCGGTGACCCGTTTCATGAAGCCATTAAGGGCTTCTTTTTTCGGGACGCCATTCTGGATTTCTTTATGAACCTCTAGGGCGCCAGAGAAATTAGAAAGCAATTCGCCAATGACGTCGAGCTCTTCGTCTTTGATTCCGGGAGCATCGATCAAATACTCGAGGGTTTCCATGGTTTCGTTGATGTAGTCTTCGTCGTTTTGTTCGATGAATTCAACGATGTGTTTAATGACTGGTAAGCGCATCGAGTACTTCTTGAATGGTTTCTATTTTGTTTCCTTGTGCTTCGGCAACGAGCTTTCCACCTTCAAAAGAAGCAAAAGTGGGTAAGTTGCTGACGTTTGCAAATTGACGCGCGTTCGGATAGTGTTCGGCATCGACATAGACAAATGCGATGTCAGGATGACTTTCTGCCAAGCGCTTGAATTTTGGTTTGGTAATTTTACAATTGCCACACCAACCAGCACCGTATTGAACCATCACTTTGGCATTGGTTGCCAAAACTTGGTCTAAGCTATCAGAAGTGAGGTCGCTAAACATATGCTTAGTGTTTGCTTAAGTAATCTGCAACACCAGTGCGGGTAGCGTTCATGGCGTCTTTCCCTTCTTCCCAGTTTGCAGGACAAACCTCGCCGTGTTTTTGAACGTGTGCGAACGCATCGATCAAGCGGATGTATTCATGTACGTTGCGACCAACGGGGAAGTGATTGACAGACTCGTGGAACACCATTCCGGTCTCGTCTAACAAATAGGTAGCGCGATAAGGTACGTTGTCGCCAGCCATGTTATCTTCGTCGAACATATCGTAGTCGAGGATTCCCAATTCCTGGGCCAACAAACGCGTAGAGTCTGCAATTAATGGATAACGTACGCCTTCGATACCACCGTTGTCTTTGGCAGTGCTCAACCAAGCAAAGTGTACCTCTGCGGTGTCGCAAGATGCACCAATGACAATTGTGTTGCGTTTTTCAAACTCAGCAGCTGCTTCTTGAAACGCGTGGAGTTCTGTAGGGCAAACGAAAGTGAAGTCTTTAGGGTACCAAAATAAAACCACTTTTTTGTTGTTGTCGGTTGCTTGCTTTAATACATTGATTTGAAATGCATCGCCCATTTCGTCGATGGCTTTGACGGTAATGTCTGGGAATTTTTTTCCAACTAGAGTTGACATATTTTTTTGTTTTTAAGGATTACTAAATAGTGGAACAAAGATACAGCGCTTTGGTTGGAGAAGGATTATAATTTATTTCAATTTATTTTATATTTGTATAGATTCTTTCTATATGATTTCTCTTCAACAAATGAACTACATTGTGGTACTCAGCGAGGAACTTCTCTTTCAAAGAGCCAGTGAACGCTGTTTTGTGACACAGCCCACACTTTCCATGCAAATCAAAAAAGCGGAAGAAACGCTAGGTTATGCGATTTTTGACAGAGATAGCAATCCATTGCAACTCACGCCTTCCGGACACAAACTGATCCCCATATTGCGCGAGATTTTGGCAGAAACCGATAAAATCAAATTGCTTTCGGAGCAGCTCAAGGGACATGTCAAGGAAGAAATCAGAATTGGCATCATCCCAACAATAGCCGCATACATGCTCCCTGACTTATTTAGTTCATGGATCACTAATTTCGGAAAAGTCAAGCTAAAAATCCGCGAACTCAAAACAACAGCTGCACTGGAGGCGCTCGAGAAGAAAGAACTTGATTTGGCTATCATGGCAGGGCCATACCACGATGCGCGTTTGCGGAGCATCCCACTTTATTTAGAAGAAATTCAGGTGTATTGCCCCGAGGAGCAAAAGGCCAGCATCACTTTTGACAGCATTCAAAAAAAACATCCTTGGTTGCTGAATCAAGGCAACTGTTTGCGCACACAAATGCTCCATTTTTGTGGGCTCAAGGATGAACAAAAAGAAGACTGGGATTACGAAGGAGGCAACTTGCCATTACTCGTTGAAATGGTAGACAACAATGGAGGCTACACCTTGATTCCTGCGCACTTCAGATTGAAAGCCGATCAAATGAGCGGCATCAAGCAAATTGCCGATTTACAAGCTGCACCCGCAAGAGAGGTGTTAGCGCTGACGCCGAATAGGAGCATGAAAATGCAACACATCGAAGCCTTGATTCGACAAATCCAACTTTTTTATGGGCATAAAAAAACCAACAAAAATTTGTTGGTTTTAGATTGGGACGTTGCCTAAGAACGAACTGATTGCAAAGCATACGCTTAAGCTTTAGCTAGTGCAACGAAGTCGTCGTAGGCCATTTCTTTTTTGTTTAAGGAAACGGTACTCTTGAAATATGCAGTGAGTTTTCCTTCGGCCAGTCGGTCATAGATGCTATTGGCCTGCTCTTTATTTTGAAGCAAGCGCTTGGCAGTTTCGGTGAGTTCGGCGTCATCAGGAGCTGGCAAACCGTATTGGGCGTAATTGCCAATCACCAAAGATTTAGTGAAGTCAATGACTTCTTCGTTGGTCAGTTGGATGTTGTTGTCCTTGAAAATTTTGGTTTGGATCAATTGCCACTTCAAAGAATTGAGGTAGGCATCGAATTCGCGCTCGAGGTCTTCGTTGGAAACTGGCTTTTCAGATGAACTCTTGATCCATCTTTTCAAAAAAGTTTCAGGGAAGGTCAATTTGGTTTCGGCAAGCAATAAATCAAATACTCTTTTGGTAAACAAACGATCGGCGTCTTCTTCGAACATGCGAGCGAGGTCAGCTTCGATGCGTTGGTTCATTTCGGACTCAGTTTTAACTTCGTCACCGAACAATTTTTGAAAAAATTCTTCGTTGAGTTCGGCCATTTCCATGCGTTTGATGTCGTTGATGGTAAATTGAAATTTGGAACTGAGTTCGGCATAGGCTTCAGGGGTTAGCCCTAACATAGCTGCGGCATCTTCCGGACCTTTAGAAACAAGTGCTAAATCGAGTTCGAAGGTGGCGTTGATTTTTTTACCATTCAATAACTTAACGCCAGCTTTGTTGTCGAGGAATTCCATGGAGATTGTTGTCGAATGACTAATGCCATCCTCTTTGACACCATTGGCATCGAGTTCTTCGAACTTACCCATGACCATGTCTTTATCGCTTACTTCGGCAGAAGAAATGAGTTTGCCATAGCGTCGACGTAGGTCTTCGGTTTGCTTGGCGAGTAATTTCTTGTCGATTTTGACCGTGCTGTATTCCATTTTAGTTTTGGAAGATATGGGCAACTCAAAAGCTGGGCTATAGCCAATTTCATAGCTAAATGTAAAGTCTTCAGGAGCATCAAAACTACCTTCTACGCCGTTTTCAATTGGTAGGGGGTTGCCAAGAATATCCAATTTTTCATCGATGATGTAGCGGTAGAGCGCATCATTTGTAAGTTTATTGAGTTCTTCGAGTAAAACGGACTTCCCGTATTGTTTTTGGATGAGGCCAGCAGGGACATGACCCGGGCGAAAGCCAGGAATCTTGGCCGTTTTACGGTATTTATCAAGCGCTGCTTTGACTTTGTTTTGGTAATCAGCTGCAGCAATTTCAACTTTTAATACGCCATTTTGGGCATCGATTTCTTGACGTGTAATTTTCATGTGATCGTTTTGTTAAGCCTAATATTTAAAAAAAAAGGCCTCGTTGAGCCAACGAGACCTTAGTGCGGATGGAGGGACTCGAACCCGCACACCTCTCGGCACCAGATCCTAAGTCTGGCGTGTCTACCAATTTCACCACATCCGCAATTTTATGTAATTCTTATACCGCTTGCATAAGACCCCGAAGGGGCTGCAAAGATAAGAAAGAAATCAATAATACAAAAAGGCAAATCAAAAAAAGAACCGAATTAGTGTGGTTTTTTTTGAAGTTGGGTTCTGATTTCTTTCATAAAAGAAGAAGCGTAGACAAAACTCTCGATTTCGGGGTTGGTGGCATTGATAATAGAGTGGCGGTCACCCTCCCACCATTTTTTTCCTTGGTGGATAAAGAGGATGTGGTCGCCGATTTCCATGACGGAGTTCATGTCATGGGTAATGACCACAGTAGTGATTTTGTATTCTTGGGTGATGTCTCGGATGAGTTTGTCAATGACAATTGAAGTTTTGGGATCGAGGCCAGAGTTGGGCTCATCGCAAAATAAATAACGCGGGTTCATGGCAATTGCCCTGGCAATCCCGACGCGCTTTTGCATGCCGCCACTACACTCGGAGGGCAAAAGTTTGTTGCGACCAGCTAAATTGACGCGCTCCAGACAGAAGTCGGTGCGTTGTTGAATTTCAGCTTTGGTCATGTTGGTAAACATTTGCAACGGAAACATGACGTTTTGCTCTACAGTCATGGAATCAAAAAGTGCGGCTCCTTGAAATAACATCCCGATTTCTTGGCGAATACTACTGCGCTGCGCGCGGTCCATGTCGGTAAAGTTGCGTTGATCAAATAAGATTTGACCGCCGTCGGGTTCATAGAGACCGACAATGCACTTTGCCAAGACCGATTTACCTTGACCAGATTGCCCAATGATCAGGTTGACCTGCCCCTCCTCAAATTGGTGGTCGATGTCAAAAAGTACTTTTTGACCACCAAAACTTTTCGAGATTTGACGGATTTCTATCATGAGAGCAACATGAGTTGGGTAAGGATAAAATTAGCGATGAGAATAGCGATGCTGCTACTCACTACCGCCTGAGTTGATGCCCGACCGACATCTAAAGACCCACCTTTGACATAATAACCAAAAAACGAGGCAATACTCACAATGAGAAAGCCAAAAACCAAGGTTTTGGTGAGGGCGTAAGTAATGTGAAATGGATTGAAAAAAGATCGGACTCCGAGGATATAGATTTCGGTGGTGGTCAGGTCTGAGACCAACAAAGCCAACCAACCCCCAAACATAGAGAGCGCCATAGAAAAAATGACCAGTACTGGAAAAAAGACCAGGGCGGCAGTAATCTTGGGTAAGACCAAGAAATTCAGTGAATTGACGCCCATGATTTCATACGCATCAATTTGTTCGGTAACGCGCATTGTGCCAATTTCCGACGCGACATTAGAGCCAACTTTGCCCGCGAGAATCAGCGAGATAATGGTTGGTGAAAATTCGAGAATTGTACTCGATTGGGTAATGAAACCAACGGTGTAGTCTGGTAACAAAGGACTTTCCATGCTAGAGGCCGTTTGCAAGGCGATAACCGCACCCATAAAAGTGGACATCAAGGCCACAATTGGTAAAGAGTTGATACCGATTTGTTCGATTTCTAAGAGGGAATACTTCCAAAAAAATCGCCAGCGATCAGGACGCGTAAAGACGATCCTGAGCATGAGAATATAAGCACCAAATTGTTTCAAGAGATTCACTACGCTAAGTTAAACATTATTTTGCTGCAGAAGCGCGCGGGCACGTTGCACTTTTTATCTTTGTATTCATGCAGTCAAAGCGAGAACATTTTATAGAAACACTGCTCAAATTTGCCCCAGCGTCATTTGCACCTTATTTGGCCGACTGCATTCTTGCAGCTGGTGTGCAATTCAGGATTGTACCGGGCAGAAAAACCAAACTAGGCGATTTCCGTACGCACCCTTTGCAACGCAAACCGGTCATTACCGTCAATGGCGATCTCAATCCGTATAGTTTTCTCATTACTTCACTGCATGAACTCGCGCACCTCGACACCTACCGCCAATACGGCTGGAAAGTACCGGCACACGGGCTCGAATGGAAAACAGCGTTCCGACAACGTTTGTTGCCATTACTAGAAAGCCAAGACTTACCACATGATCTTCATCGGGTTTTAGAAAAAAGTTTTGTACGCCTCAAGGCTTCGAGTGGCTCTGATCTGCAGCTCAGCCGTGTTTTGAAATCCTATGATCAAAAAGAGGAACTGACCCTGGAATCATTAGCCTATCAGGCACATTTCTTACTCAACAACAAGCACTTTATCAAAGGTGAACTCCGTAGAACTCGTTATCTTTGTACCGAATTTGCCACCAAGCGCAGCTATTTGATCCATGCGCTTGCTGCCATAACACCTCTTCCAAATGAATAGCAAACATACCTATGGCCTCATTATGGCTGGGGGCGTCGGAAGTCGCTTCTGGCCGCTTTCAACCTCCGAAAACCCAAAGCAATTTCTAGATGTGCTGGGCATCGGTAAGTCGCTCCTCAGATTGACTTTTGAGCGCCTACAAAAATTCATCCCCGCCGAACACATTTACATTCTCACCAACACTTCCTACGAAGCATTAGTGCTCGAACAACTTCCTGAACTCACCAGTAGTCAGGTCTTGTGCGAACCAGAACGCAAAAACACTGCGCCTTGTATTGCCTATGCAGCCGCAAAAATTCACGCCCTCGACCCTACCGCAACCCTACTCATTTCTCCGGCAGATCACCTTATCATCAATGAAGCGCGTTTTGAAGAGATCATCCGAACCGCATGGCAAACAGCCCAAGACGACCAACTTGTTACACTTGGAATCGAACCAACGCGACCAGACACAGGCTATGGCTACATCGAGTTTGAGAAGACAGCTCAAACGGAGAAAGGCAGTGCTTGCCCAGTTTTACAATTCCGAGAAAAACCCGATCTGCCTACAGCAGAAGCTTTTCTTAGTGCAGGCAACTTCTATTGGAATGCAGGTATTTTTGTTTGGAAATCGGCTGTCATCTTAGCAGCACTAGAGCAGCATGAGCCAGCTATTCACCAAATTTTTAGTGCACAGCCCGAAGTGTACGGTAGTTCTCAAGAAATCGCTTTTCTCCAAGCTGCCTTTGCCACTTGCCCAGATATCTCCATTGACTTCGCCGTCATGGAAAAAGCTAAAAATGTAAGCATGGTTTTGGCCGACTTCGATTGGAGTGACCTCGGGACGTGGGGCAGCCTCACCACCCACCTACACAAAGATGAGCAACAAAACTCCGTAATAGGAGAAAATGTATTTGCATTCGATTCCAATAATTGCTTAATCAATGTACCGCAAAACAAAACTGTATTGCTAGATGGCCTTCAAGACTACATAGTCGTTGACACCGCAGATAAACTGATGGTGCTCAGGCTCAGCAACGAACAAAAACTCAAAGAATACCTCAAAGCCATGGGGCTCAACTAAAGCAATATGGTTAAAATTCGCAATATCGAACTCGGCGATTTTCCGCTGTTGCTCGCGCCAATGGAGGACGTCAGTGACCCACCGTTTAGAGCGCTGTGCAAACAATATGGCGCCGACCTTATGTACACCGAATTTATTTCCTCTGAGGGGCTCATTCGAGATGCCGCAAAAAGCAGACAAAAACTAGACATCTTTGAATACGAACGCCCAATCGGTATTCAAATTTTTGGCTCCGAGACCGACAGCATGGTACAGTCGGCACAGATCATTGAGGCCGTCAATCCAGACCTCATCGATATCAATTATGGGTGTCCGGTCAAAAAAGTCACTTGTAAGGGAGCTGGAGCTGGGTTATTGCAAGACATTCCCAAAATGGTGCGCCTTACCGCTGAAATTGTAAAAGCGACTACACTTCCCGTTACCGTCAAAACACGCCTCGGTTGGGACGACGACACAAAAAACGTCGTAGAAGCAGCAGAGCGCTTGCAAGATATCGGGATAGAAGCCATCTCGATTCACGGTCGCACCCGTAAACAAATGTACAAAGGTGAGGCAGATTGGTCGCTCATTGCAGAAGTCAAGAATAATCCACGCATGCGCATTCCTGTTTTTGGAAATGGCGACATCGACAGTCCAGAAAAAGCACTCGCTTACAAAAATCGTTATGGCGTAGACGGCGTCATGATCGGCAGAGCCTCTATTGGCTATCCCTGGATCTTCAGAGAGATCAAGCATTTTGTCCGGACGGGTGAACACCTCGCTGGGCCCACTCTTGCCGAACGCGTGTTGGCATGCCGCGAACACTTACTCATGAGTATCAAATGGAAAGGCCCTAAACTCGGCATCGCTGAAATGAAACGACACTATACAAATTACTTCAAAGGCATTTCACACTTTAAGGACTACCGAACCCGTTTGGTCACCACTGCAGAACTCGATGAAATTTTAGGTATCCTTTCGTACATCGAAACACACCAAGACGAGTTTATTTTCGCTTGATTCAGCCCAATTCAGACCTGACTAAATTAATTTATTGCGCCTCAGGATTGAACGAACCGGAATCTGTAGACTTCCGTAGATTTCGTAGCGCGTCAGTTTGTCAATTTTGAAATAGTATTTCGTTCCTTTATATTTCCAAAGCACTTGGTTTTGCTTGCTCCTGACAACTCTCGGTGCAGTCGATGCTGAGAAATACTGGTAAAATGGACCCGTTTTCTGAAAATGTAGTAAGGGAGAAAACAAAAAGCGGTAACCGTTTTCATCTGTCCGAAGCAAGCCTTTTTGTGCTAACTTCCCAATGAATTGAGGCGCAGCCTGATTGAGTGACGCCAACACCGAAAACCCAGCAACGGTGTCATAACGCAAGCGCTCCACTTCGGTTTCGTTGAAGTCGTCGTCGAGGACCGTTTCTATGTAACGCACCTCTTGAATTTGTTTGCCGCCTTCTTGATAAACCAAATCTCCGTTCCAAGCAGTCATGAATCTTTCGAATGGAAACCCAATTTTACGACTCAATTTCGCTAATTGAACATAGACTGAATCTTGTCTGCGCTGCTTGAATTCTCTGACGTCGAGGTGAATATCGATAAGCCTGTCGGTCTGTAGATTGCTCTGGTAGCTCAGACCCGACGACTTCAAGGAAAAGTAAAGTGGGGTGCGTTTTTTGATATAGCTTTTCAAACGGAAACCCAAAGAATCGCTGTCGTGAGCAAACATAGCGGTCTCGATATCAAAGCTCTTGAGCTTAGGCCAATTGGCGTAAATGACAAGATGCTCATTGCTAAATTGCTTTTGTTTTAAGAAGCGCTTCCAGACCTTTTGTTGTGATCCATAGTGTGCCGAAACCACTTGATTGAGCGTACGAATGAAATCCGTACCTTGATAAATGAAAGCGTAGTCTTTTCCGTAGTGCAAAAACGATTGTTCTTTTTGGATATAATAAAACTTATTGCCACCAACTACAGAATCTTGCAGAGCCGCATATTTAGATAAGCGCTCGATGCCAATTTGTACTTTTGAGGAGTCGGTGAGTCGAATAAGGGCCCCCCAGTTGCCGTTTTCATTGGCAAATAAATAAAGATTGGACTCTAAATCGATGCCGTATTGCTTGCCTTGCCCCAAGAGAAATTCATAAGTAGTGAAATCTCGCATGGACAATTTGTTGTATTGCAACATAGAGTTTGTTTCCTTGGCGAGCTCTAGAATATTAGCTTTTGCCAAGAAATCTGCACTGGGCAGTCTGTCAATCAAACGCGGTGCTTTGGGCTGCTCGAATAAAAATGACTTGACAAACAAGACCAACCCCAGACTGCCAGCAATCAAGACAAGAGTCAGAAACTTACGATACATCGCTTAAGGATTCAGGGTGTAAATGAGATAAAGGGAATTCACGAGGTCGAGTAAGTGTTTGCCCGTAGATTCCGTACCCGTGAAGCTGTAACTCAATTTGAATGTGGTGTGCTCTGTGTTGGTTTCCGAGGAGGTGAGTTCGAGTTGGCCCGATTTGCCTTTCAAGGAAGAGACAATTTCTGCGTTGCGAGGTGTGAGCACTTCTGTCGGGAAGCGGTCTAGCGTTTTGGGGATGTCGACAGATCCGTACATAAAACCACTTTGACACGCCACTTTGCGCTGTTTTTTGCTCAAGGCCGCTTTGCCATAGCCTTTCGGATGGAGTCTGGCGAGGTCTTCGTCGTTGGTAAAGATGAGCAGTTTACCTGTATTTAAAATGTAAAGTGGTGCGGCATCTAAAATGGCGTTGTCGATACGCCAATAATTGCCGAAGTGTTGAATACGCGAACTCAAACGCGCCATGTGCTTGAGCACTAATTCTGGAATATCGGCACGTGCAGTTGAAAAACCTAAAGTGAAAATAGGCATATCCGTTTCGGTCTCGGTTTCGAATTCTTCGTAGACAAAGTTTTCGTCGTAACGATACTCGATCTTTTTGGTTTTGACTTTTTTGATGCCATTAAAGGTGCCAAACATACTCCCTTTGTAGGTATCGAAAAGTGCATCTTTGTTGATAAACTCATTAAGCAACTCGAGGGTGAGCACGTTCATCGCAATTTGCGCGTTTTTTTCATCGCTGAGTAAAGGCAACAGCACTTTATACGCTTGCTCGTATGCTTGTTGTAAATTGATATTATATGTAAAATATGCCGGGCTTGACGCAGGAATATAAGCCAGCACATTTTGATCAAAACGCGCATCGTTCATCTCGGCGTAAATGCTGCCGAGCGCTGGACCGTATTGTGCCTCCACTTCAAAATCGACTTTGTTGTCCCTAAGAAAGAGATCGCCAAGAATAACATTGCCTGCATACAGTTCTTGTAAGTCTTTGTACAAGGTGGGCAAAACGGTCTGAAAATACCACAGACCTTGAGATTTGTCTAAATTTCTGGCGTTGTCAAGGTAAAAGGCGCCTTCCGCATTGTGGGTCAGCTGGGCAGCAAAACGCGCATCTGAACTATGAAGATTGATACCTTCGACAAAAATTTCGTTGATGACTCTTGCCAATTCAGCTTGTTGTAAGATCACTTGGACGCTGTCGCGGAGTTCGTAGTAATTTTTAATAGCCGGGTTTTCGGTTGCTTCGGGAAAGACATTTGCATTAGGATTGTCTTCGTAAGTTTGTTCGTTCAAGATTTGCTCTTCTTGCGAACTGTCTTCAAAAAAATCAAAGGGCATCTCGTTGCCTCTAGCGTACCAAATGGAGTCGGTGACGGCATCGATGTGCTCCATGGTAGGTTCGATTCTGATCAGTAAGGCCTCGCGGTCTTTGATGAGTAAATGATTGAAAAAAGTACCGTAAACTTCTAAACCTTCGAGCGGACTCTGCAATTGCTGAAAATCGTCAAAAACCTCAAACAACGCTTTTTTATCTGCAATGCCAAAAGTAAAGCCCGTGAGTTCATGGGTGTTGGTGCGGCCGTAAAATAAATTGAGGCGTTGGTCGAAATCTAGTCCGGCATCTTTGAGTGTTTTACCTGATGTGGAACCATCAAAGAGCTCTTGGTGGACCTCCGACATGAATTCGTAGTTCACGAGGTCGTCCATGGAGATTTTTTGCAATAGACTGATGTTGTTGATACTGAAAACAGTAACGGCATCTTTTGGCAGTAATTGCTCCGATTGAATGGGCTTTAATTGGGCTTGGATGGTGCAGCTCAATAGCAGGGAAAGAACCAAACTGAAGCGCATCTTGAATTGTTGACTCACGCGATAGAAATTATAGAACGAAGTTAAGCATTATCCGCGATTTTTATCGAGGAGTTAAAACAATTGTGTTGTCGAGCAGGTGTTGGTTTGCTTTGAGCTCAAAGGTATTGGTTCGGACCATCACAGCGAGCTGATTTTTACTAAGTGTACCTAGTTTATTTTCGAAGCTTGCCACCGGACGTTCAAAGCGCGCAATGGAGGTATAAATACCCGTCTTGAGCAGTTCTTCATCTTCCAATTTGTAGTTCTTGATCTGTTGGGTAATGTAGGCTGGAATACTACGCACTAAAGTATTGCCATCCCAACTGAGCCAAAATTGTTCTGCAGGAGCAGTGTATTTGTCGTTGGAAAGCTGAGCGATGCTGAGTTTGATGCCGTCTTGAAGGTTCCTGACACTGCTGAAATCACAAGAGAACTTAAAAATGAAATCGGTGTAGTTTTCCTCGACAAGTACATTAGAAATACCTACTTGGGCATCCAGTAAACGAACAAATTCATTGATTTTGGCGCTGATTTCCGCTTTAGAAGGTACGGGTTTGCCATCGAGGCTGTCTAAAGCTAGAATAGAATTGACTTTGACTTTACTTGCACTCAGGTTGATTTTATAGCGCAGGGTTCCAGAACCATCGTTGTTGAGGGTCAGGTCATCGGAAATTTCGATGCACGATGACAAGATGGCAATGGTCAAAATGAATAAGAGGTATTTCATGTGTTGGCGCTATACAATTGTAATGCCAAAGTTAGTCAAATAAGCTGCGCTGTTCGGACGAATAATTGCAAAATTTTTGGCTCACTTCTGCTGAGTTCGCGTTGGGACCCAAAATGATTTTTTTATTGATTTCCCAGGCTTCTAATTGAATGCTGTCTCGATTGGCTATTTGATTGAATTGAAGACGCCCATTTAACCATTCTTCTTCTTCATCCAAAGACAGAACAAGCGGCATGCGTTTTTTACTGTTGTGTATTTCTGCCATTAATGCATTGGCTTCTGTGGTCAGAATAGTAAAAGTTCGTTCAAAAGCACCTGTAGATGGATTGAGCCAAGTATCGTGAATACCTGCTATCGAGAAAATCGGGTATTGAGCATCTTTTATAAAAAAGGGAGTTTTTTGCTTGCCCTTGGTTTGCCATTCAAAAAACCCTGTAGATGGTACTAGGCAACGGTTGCGCTCGACCAAATGCTTAAAAGAGGCTTTCTCATGGCTTGTTTCTATCCGCGCGTTCAGCGTTTTAGAAGCAAAGTCCATCCAGTTGCCGCCGCGATACCAATTTGGCAAAAGGCCCCAACGCATTTGCTGCAGCACCTCATCGTTGGTCACGATCTGCCATTTGGGAAATTGAAAACCAGACGCAAAGTAATAACTCAATTCTATTGGTTTGGAGGGAACTAATTTGCGGTAGCGCGCGGCAAGCTGTTGGGTAGAAGAAGTAGACGAATTACTGTAGCACATATTCAAATTTAAATAAAAAAGAAAGCCACCCGAAGGTGGCTCTATATAGACATTTCTCGCTATCCGTAAAGACGGGAAGCAAGAAATGAAAAAGAGCCCGAAGGCTCTTATGATCTTTACATCATGCCTGGCATTCCGCCACCCATTCCGCCCATAGCGGCTGCAGGGCTTACCTCCTCTGGTTCGTCGGCAATAACGCATTCTGTAGTCAGTAACATTGCGGCAATTGACGAAGCGTTCTCAACGGCAATACGCGTCACTTTTGTTGGGTCAATGACACCTGACTTGTAGAGCGGCTCGAATACTTCTGTACGGGCATTGTAACCGAAGTCACCCTTGCCCTCGCGTACTTTTTGAACCACAATTGCTCCTTCGCCACCGGCGTTGGCAATAATTTGACGCAATGGTTCTTCGGCAGCGCGTTTCACGATTTGAATACCGGTCATTTCGTCTTCATTGGCACCTTTGAGGGTATCTAAAGTTTCGATCGCACGGATCAAGGCAACGCCTCCTCCTGGTACGATTCCTTCTTCAACGGCAGCGCGCGTTGCAGCGAGTGCGTCGTCTACGCGGTCTTTCTTTTCTTTCATCTCAACCTCGGTAGGAGCTCCGACGTAAAGTACGGCAACGCCACCTGCGAGTTTAGCCAAGCGCTCTTGGAGTTTTTCGCGGTCGTAATCTGAGGTAGTTTGCTCAATTTGAGCGCGGATTTGCCCTACTCTCGCTTGGATATCGGCTTTGGCACCTTTACCGTTGACAATTGTGGTGTTGTCTTTGTCTATTTCAATTTTTTGAGCGGAGCCCAACATGTCCATGGTGACGTTTTCGAGGGTCATGCCGCGCTCTTCTGAAACGACCATGCCACCTGTGAGAATAGCGATGTCTTCAAGCATTGCCTTGCGACGGTCTCCGAAACCTGGCGCTTTTACAGCAGCTACTTTGAGAGAGCCGCGCAAACGGTTCACAACGAGTGTGCCCAGTGCTTCGCCATCGACGTCTTCAGCGATGATCAAAAGTGATTTGCCCGCTTGAACAACTGGCTCTAAAATCGGAAGTAATTCTTTCATGCTGGAAATCTTTTTCTCAGAGATCAAGATCAAAGGATTCTCCATTTCGGTGATCATTTTTTCGGCGTTGGTAACGAAGTACGGAGAGAGGTAACCGCGGTCAAATTGCATCCCTTCTACTGTTTTGACTTCTGTTTCAGTGCCTTTTGCTTCTTCGACGGTAATGACGCCGTCGTTGCCAACCACTTTCATGGCTTCTGCGATGAGTTTACCGATTGTTTCGTCGTTGTTGGCTGATATAGTGGCAATTTGCTCAATTTTACTATTGTCGTTGCCAACTTGCTTGGACATTTTGCGGAGGTTGGCAACCACTTCTGTCACCGCTTTGTCAATACCGCGTTTGAGGTCCATTGGATTGGCGCCTGCGGCTACATTTTTAAGACCAGCGGTCACGATGGCTTGTGCCAAAACAGTTGCTGTAGTGGTTCCGTCGCCTGCGATGTCGGCAGTTTTGGAAGCCACTTCTTTGACCATTTGTGCGCCCATGTTTTCGATAGGATCTTTGAGCTCAATTTCTTTGGCTACCGTAACGCCGTCTTTGGTGACATGCGGAGCGCCAAATTTTTTGCCGATCACGACATTGCGACCTTTTGGCCCAAGGGTAACTTTTACTGCATTTGCCAAAGCATCTACTCCTTTTTTGAGTTTTTCACGTGCTTCTACATCAAAGAAAATTTCTTTTGCCATTTTTTTAAATAATTAAAGATTAAAAAATACCGTAAATGTCTGATTCTCGCATGATGAGGAAAGTATGCCCATCAATTTTAATTTCTGTTCCAGCGTATTGGCCATAGAGAATGGAGTCACCAACTTTTACTGACATGGGTTCATCCTTCTTACCAGACCCAGCTGCTACAACAGTACCGCGCAAGGGTTTTTCTTTTGCTGTGTCTGGAATAATGATTCCGCTTGCTGTTTTTTGCTCTGCTGGCGCAGGTTCTACCAGAACTCTGTCTGCCAAAGGTTTGAATTTTACTGACATAAAAAATATTTTAAGTTGCTGCTCTCTCTTCGAAAAACATGCCAATTGTCGTTTTGCGTCAAAATTGCATAAAGGGTAAAAAAAATGTCAGTATGCGTGACATACTGACATTTGAAGAATGGTAGAAATCTGAATTATTGACCTTGGCTTTGACCTTGGTTCTGGCCTTGACCTTGGTTAGGCGCTTGTTGTTGTGTTTGAGGAGCCACTTGTTTAGGCGGCTTTGGCTGGCTCAAGGAAATTCCCAAACTGAATACGACGATAGCAGCGGCCAAGCCCCAAGTAAGTTTGTCGATGAGTTCGTTGGTGCGTTGCACACCACCCAATTGAGAGGCGCCACCGAAATCAGCACTAAGGCCTCCACCTTTAGGATTTTGAACATAAACAACGAGAATCAGCAATGCGCTGGCAACGATGATTAAAAAAGAAAGTATTCCGGTCATGATTAAGCGTTGAGGTTTTTCTTAAGTACTTTAATTTGATTTGCAAAGAAACTCTTTTTTTCCGGATTAAGCAAAATTAATTGCTCATAAACCCCAATTGCTTTGGCGACTGCACCTTGCATGGCATAGATTTTTGCGAGGGTTTCGGAAACGGGAATTTGTTCGGCACTTAGACTTTCCTTTGCCTTTTTTGCAGGCGAGTAAAAATCTTGTTTGGGTTTCTCGATTTTGAGATAGTCTTTGGGCGCATCTTCGTTTTCATCGGCGAGGTGTAGCCACTGTAAAAAGGTCAGGCGCTCCTCGGGAATAGGATCCGTTTTTTTTGCTTCTGGGGAAAGAATGGGTTCAGGAACTTGTTCTTGTGTCTCCAATTCTTTGAGTTCATCGGTGTAGGTCAGGTCGACATACGAAGTATTGATCAGGCTTGCGCGAAGTAAATGATCGAGTTCATCGGGAGCTTTTTCTTGTTCAGGAACAGGAGCGTCTTTAACGACATTTTCTACTGAAACTTGAATTACTTCGGTTTCTTGTTGTATGCGCTCATTGAGTAATTCGTAGAGTACCACCCGATTTTGAATCGCAAAAGCCTTTTGATCGAGGGCCTGAGCCAAGCGAACATCTTGACTTTGGGCCAGGGTTTTGAGGTATAGAATGGAGAAAGTTGTGGCGTAAGGGTAAGCCTGCTGCAAATCTTCTAGATCAGCTAGATATGCGGCCGAACAAATATTCGGATTGGCGATTTGTTGCTGCAGTTGCTCCTTACTTAACACATTGCTAAATTACCAATTACTAAATAATTTATTGATCAGGTCTTGCACCATTTGCGCACTGATCTCCGCAAACAATTTTTGTTCGACATCGGCTAAATTGCTCTTCGCATCAAAATCTGCAAATCTCGTGCTCACTAGTTGCCACTCTTCTTCTTTGGGTGCTTTGATCTTGATTTTGAGTGAAAGCGTCATGGTGAGGCGGTTGCTGCTGGCATTGTCTGCACCTTGAATGGCAACGGGTTGTACTTGATAACCAGTTATGGCCCCTTCGATATTGACCTCGCCCGAACCTTGTTTGGTATTGAGAACGAGCCTTGTGTTGTTTTGAACGCCGTCTTTGAGTTGTTCGGTGAGCAGCGGTGCAAAAGAAAGAGGGCAATTTGGAGCCGCATTTTCCAAATTCTGAATGGTAAATGAGCTCCATTCTGCTGGCATTCCACCCGTATCGCGAAACGAGAAACTTTCTGGCCAACAAGATGACAGCAGCACAATAAGAATGACATAGTGGAACTTGCGCATCATTCGGCTAATTGAAATTCCTTGATTTTGCGATAGAGCGTGCGTTCCGATATTCCCAATTCTTGGGCGGCATATTTGCGCTTGCCGCGGTGCTTTTCGAGCGCTTTTTGAATGAGTTCGCGCTCGCGGTCTTCCAAACTCAAGGATTCTTCGAGCTCGATATGCGCTTCGAAGTCCTCGTGATCGGTAGTCCGGGTAAGGCTCGGTAATTCGACATGTACAGTTGGTGCTGGCAAAATGCGCGCTGGTGGCGTTGTCTCTTCATAGACCTCTTGATAAAGTCTAGATACCGCAGCCGATTGATCTGCACTTAGATTGATGTTTTGAGTGCCGTTGGCCAATTCAAGAACGAGTTTTTTGAGTTCAGTGAGGTCTTTTTTCATGTCAAATAAGAATTTGTACATGAGTTCTCTTTCTGAGATCGATTCTTGGGTTTGGTCGTTGAGTTGCAGACCGCTCGTCTTTTCAGTAATTGGGGTCAGATAAGCATTTAGGGTGAGCGGATCTATCTGGCGTGCGGTTTCGATCACGGAAAGTTGCTCGACTAAATTTTTGAGTTGACGGATATTTCCAGGCCATGGATAAGACTGCAATAACTCAACTGCTGCGTCGGTGAGCTTTACGGCTGGCATGCGGTATTTGTCGGCAAAATCATTGGCGAATTTCCTGAAGAGCAAATGGATGTCTTCGGCACGCTGACGCAAGGCTGGCAATGGAATGGGAACGGTGCTGAGGCGGTAGTATAAATCTTCGCGAAATTTGCCAGTTGCGATGGCTTTTTGCATGTTTTCGTTGGTTGCTGCCACCACCCGCACATTCGTTTTCAGTGGTTTGGAGGAACCCACTCGGATATATTCGCCCGTTTCGAGTACGCGCAACAAACGCACCTGTGTTTGCATAGGCAACTCGGCAACTTCATCAAGGAAGATGGTGCCGCCGTTGGCCACCTCGAAATAGCCCTGACGACTGCCTTGTGCGCCGGTAAAGGAACCTTTTTCGTGGCCGAATAATTCGGAGTCGATGGTACCTTCTGGAATAGCCCCGCAATTGACAGCGATGTATTCACCGTGTTTTCTAGCGCTGAGCTGGTGAATCACTTGTGGAATGATTTCTTTACCTGTTCCGCTTTCGCCGGTAACGAGTACTGAAATGTCGGTCGGAGCAACTTGCATGGCAATTTCAAGCGCGCGGTTGAGCAATGGCGCCGAGCCAATGATGCCGAAACGTTGTTTGATTTGCTGAACATCCATGGTTGCAGACAATTTTAAGATTGAATAAATTCACCCATTAGCGTAGCAGAAGTACAATCGGTAATGCGCACCTCGACGTATTGGCCTTTTTGCTGATTTTCTTTGGGGAAAACCACCATTACGTTGCTACCCGTTCGGCCGCAGAGGTGTTCTTCGGAGCGTTTGGAATTGCCTTCAATAAGTACTTTTTGCACTGTACCTACTAACTTTTGGTTGGAGGCCAAAGAATGGGCTAATTGCTTTACGATGATCTCGTTGAGACGGCGACCCTTGACTTCTTCGGGAACGTCGTCTGTGAAGCGCCTTTCTGCTAAAGTTTTTGGGCGCTCCGAATATTTAAACATGTAGGCAAAATCATACTGAACAAGATCCATTAAACTGAGAGTTTCCTGATGTTCTTCTTCGGTTTCGCCACAAAAACCGGTGATGATGTCTGTTGAAATTGCACAACCAGGGATGATGCGCTTGATGGCGGCAATGCGCTCGAGGTACCATTCCCTTGAATAGCCGCGATTCATGCGGTAGAGCACCTCGGTATTGCCCGACTGAACAGGCAAGTGGATGTAAGGACAAATGTTTTCATACTTGGCCATCGTTTCAAGGACGTCGTCGGTCATGTCTTTAGGGTGCGAAGTACTGAAGCGCACACGCAACAGGGGTGATACCAACGCCACCATTTCCATGAGTTGGGCAAAGTTGGTCGTCGGTTCGGCTTCGTTTTTGATTTCACCTTTTGCGGTGATGTTCCAACGGTAAGAATCTACGTTCTGACCAAGAAGCGTGACTTCGCGGTAGCCTTTGTCAAAAAGATCTTGACATTCAGCGACAATAGTTTTGGGGTCGCGGGAGCGCTCTCGGCCTCTTGTGAAAGGAACCACACAAAAGGAGCACATGTTGTCGCAACCGCGCATGATCGTGACAAATGCAGAAATACCACCTTGATCTAGTCTAACAGGAGCAATGTCTGCATAGGTTTCGTCTCGGGACAGCAACACATTAACGGCCTTCTGACCCGTTCCTACTTCATCAATCAGGTTGGGAAGGTCGCGGTAGGCATCGGGGCCAGCAACGAGATCGACGAGTTTTTCTTCGTCGAGTAAGTTCTTTTTCAAGCGTTCGGCCATGCAGCCCAATATACCGACAACCAAATCTGGGTTGCGGTCTTTTTTGATTTTGAATTCGGTCAGGCGATTGCGCACACGTTGTTCTGCGTTGTCGCGAATAGAGCAAGTATTTAGCAAGATGACATCGGCATCGTCGATGTTGCGCGTGGTCTGATAACCTTGATCAGAAAGTATGGAAGCGACAACTTCGCTGTCCGAGAAATTCATTTGACAGCCGTAACTTTCTAAGTAAAGTTTTTTCGCAGCTGCGTCGCCGTTGTGGGGTAAATCTAGGGCAGAGCCTTGAACAGACTCGTCAATTACTTTATTTTCGTATTCCATCGGTTTTCTTGAACTGCAAAAATAAGGCAAATTCAAACTACTGACAAATTGTCAGCAAGAGAAGTCAAGCAATTGAAAAAAAGTAACCATAGGTTAAGGAGAAATACACACAAAAATGCGCTAAACAAGTTGACGATTGAACTGTTTTCCTTTTACATTTGTCCCCAAATTCTCCTTATGGCTAAAAATCTTGTTATCGTCGAGTCTCCTGCAAAAGCGAAAACCATCGAGGGTTATCTCGGCAAAGACTACGTTGTCAAATCGAGCTATGGCCACGTCAGAGACCTCGCCAAAAAAGGTCTGGCCATCGACCTCGAAGCGAGTTTTGCGCCGCAATACGAAGTGAGCCCCGACAAAAAACAAGTTGTTGCCGAACTCAAAAAATTAGCGAAAGCAGCCGACACCATCTGGCTCGCTACCGATGAAGACCGCGAAGGAGAAGCCATATCTTGGCACCTCTATGAGACACTTGAGCTCCAAAAAAAAGACACCAAGCGCATCACCTTTAACGAAATCACCAAAACTGCCGTAACACGCGCTATCGAAAACCCAAGGCAAATCAATCAAGAGCTCGTTGATGCCCAACAAGCCCGCCGCGTACTCGACCGCATCGTTGGTTTTGAACTCTCGCCAGTGCTTTGGAAAAAAGTAAGGCCAAGCCTTTCTGCAGGTCGCGTTCAATCTGTTGCAGTTCGTTTAATTGTCGAACGCGAACGCGAAATCGAACAATTCAATTCAGAAGGTTTTTACCGCGTTCAAGGACAGTTCATGAGTGAAAATGGTGTACTCAATGCCGAACTCAATCAACAACTCCCTGATAAACAAACCGCCCTCGATCTGCTCAACGATGCAAAAAACGCCAAGTTCAGTGTAGAGGACGTGCAACAAAAGCCAGCCACTAAATATCCAGCAGCGCCGTTTACTACCTCTACACTCCAACAAGAGGCGAGTTTGAAACTCGGCTTTTCTGTAAGCAAAACCATGAGCGTTGCCCAAAGACTTTATGAAGCTGGTTACATCACTTACATGCGTACCGATTCTGTGAACCTTTCTCAGACCGCACTAGACGCTGCAAAAACAGCCATTACTTCCCTTTACGGCGAACAATATTCTAAACCCACAAAATACAATACCAAAAGCGCTGGTGCACAAGAAGCCCACGAAGCCATCAGGCCAACCGATTTTACCCGCTCGAGCATCTCGGCTGAGCGCGACGAACAACGCCTATATGAACTGATCTGGAAACGAGGCATTGCCAGCCAAATGACACCTGCGCAACTCGAAAGAACGACTATCAAAATCAACGGACTCAGCAGCAGTTATTATTTTCAAGCGAAAGGTGAAGTGCTCATTTTTGACGGTTTCCTCAAAGTTTATTTGGCATCAAACGTTGATGATGAAATCGATGAGAACGAAGCCACTGAAGGGCTTTTACCCAAAGTTACGGTTGGTTCGGTTCTCGAACTTCAAAATAGCACAGCAACGGAACGTTTTAGCAGACCGCCATCTCGCTATGTAGAGGCCTCATTGGTTAAAAAACTGGAAGAACTTGGCATAGGCAGACCATCTACCTATGCGCCAACCATTTCGACTATCCAAAAGCGCAACTACGTTGAAAAACAAGAGCGCGAGGGCTCCTTGCGCACTTATGCGCAGCTGGTACTGGACCAAACCGGCATTCAAGAAATTGCCAAAACGGAAACCACCGGTAAAGAAAAAAACAAGCTCTCCCCCACAGACATCGGTATTGTCGTGACCGACTTCTTGGTGGCTCATTTTGAGCAAATTCTAGATTATCAATTCACCGCAAAAGTAGAAGCCTCTTTTGACGAAATTGCGAATGGAAAACTCAACTGGACCGACATGCTCCAGAGCTTTTATGGTCCCTTCCATTCCAACGTAGAACATACACTCACCCATTCTGAGCGCGCTACTGGCGAGCGCGAATTGGGTACTGACCCGAAAAGCGGACGTAAAATAATTGCGCGCATTGGCCGCTTTGGCCCAATGATTCAGATTGGAGACGAACAATCCGATGGGCTCAAACCGCAATTTGCCTCTTTGCAAGCAAACCAGTCCATCAATAGCATCACGCTCGAAGAAGCGCTCAAGCTTTTTGAATTGCCGAAAGTTTTGGGCGAACACGCCAACGAAGTGGTGAAGGTCAATATCGGCAGATTTGGCCCCTATGTGCAAATTGGCAAGCGCTTCTGCTCCATCCCAAAAGAAGAAGATCCGATGTCTATCAGCCTGGAAAGAGCCATAGAATTGGACGCACTCAAGCAAGAAGAAGCTGCAAAGGCCCTCATCAAAACTTTTGATGAAAATCCGGATGTTCAACTACTCAACGGGCGCTATGGCGCTTATTTGAAAATCGGAAAAGACAACTTTAAATTGCCAAAAGATTGTGAACCAGAGACTTTGACACTTGCTGCTTGTTTGGAAATTGCGGCAAATCAGCCAACAAAAAGTGCAAAAAAGCGACCTTTTAGAAAAAAATAACTATTATTGATTGAAAAAATCAGATGAACGGAAGCGTCAATAAAGTTATTTTGATCGGAAACTTGGGTAAAGACCCTGACGTCCGACGTCTAGAAAATGGTGCCGTGGTAGCCTCTTTCCCACTTGCTACCTCCGAAATCTACACCGATAAACAAAGCGGTGAAAAAAAAGAAACCACCGATTGGCACGATATCGTACTTTGGCGAGGCCTTGCAGAAGTTGCAGACAAATACCTCAGAAAAGGCACCAAAATTTATGTCGAAGGCAAGCTCAAGAAAAGATCATGGACAGATAAAGAGGGGCAAACTCGCTACGCCACTGAAGTAGTTGGCGACGACCTCACCATCTTATCGCGTCCAGAAAACCAAGATCGCCCGAGCAACTATTCCAATGAAGGAAAACCCAACAATCCGTCGCCCATGTCCGGCTTAGCTTCAGCACCCGACGACGACCTCCCCTTTTAAACCATGAATACAGCCATAGAACCTCCGAGTCTCAGCGCATCGCTTTTTGATTTCAATGCTCAACTTAGCGATGCAACCTACCTCTATCTGTTGATCATCTTCCTATTACTCTTACTCTCAGCCTTTGCCTCGGGATCAGAAAGCGCTTTTTTTTCGCTCAAACCCAAAGACAATGCAACCCTCAAAGCCAATCCTTCACCGAGAGCCAAATTGATTTTAAGCCTCCTGACGCGGCCGCAAGAATTATTGGCTACTTTATTGATATTCAACAATTTTGTAAATGTCGGCATCGTCATCTTATCCTCATTTGTGCTCAACGACCTCTTCCCTACCAATGGCGAATTTGCGCTCCTCCGGTTTGTCGTAGAAGTCATAGGTATTACCCTCATTATTTTGTTGTTTGGCGAAGTCATCCCTAAAATTTTTGCCAATAGAAACGCACTCAAAGTGAGTATGCTCGCAGCTTATCCGTTGCGTTTGATTGGTCAACTACCGCCGCTTTCTTGGCTGAAGCTCATTCTGGTGCGCGGCACTAATTTCATTCAGAAACTCGGGAACAAAAGCGCCGCTATTGACCAAAACGAACTCGAACAAGCCGTTGCCCTTACAAAAGACGAAGCTGGCTCAAAAGAAGAACATAAAATTCTCGAGGGCATCGTGCGATTCGGAAAAACCGAAGCCTCCGAGATCATGACGCCGCGCGTGGAGGTCGAGGACATCGAAGCCTCGGACAATTTTAAAGCTGTATTGGCGAAAATCATAGAAGTGGGATATTCGCGCATCCCCGTTTTTGACGAGAGTCCGGATAATATCATCGGGATATTATACATCAAGGATCTCCTCAATCATTTGAATCAAGGGGAAGATTTTGACTGGAAGCAAGTGCTGCGCAAACCGTTTTTTGTGCCAGAAAACAAAAAAATCAATGACCTCTTACAGGAGTTCCGCAACATGAAAATGCACATGGCGGTGGTTGTCGATGAATACGGCGGTGCCAGCGGAATCATTACCCTCGAAGACATTTTAGAAGAAATCGTTGGAGACATCACAGATGAATTTGACGACACCGAAATCCAGTACACCAAGCAAGCAGACAACACTTATCTTTTTGAGGGTCGCACCTCTTTGAACGACCTTCTCAAAATCATTGGCGAACAGCACGAGGAAGTCATTGAAAATGCCAGAGGTGAAGCAGAAACACTTGGTGGTTTGGTCATCGAGGTGGCTGGCAGGATCTTGAAAAACAATGAATACATCACCTTAGGGCCGCTCAAACTAATTGTAGAGTCATCGGATAAAAAACGCGTCAAATCTGTAAAAGTTATTGTGCATGAAAATTAAACTTATTCTTTTGGTCTGCTTGGCGGGTGTCTTGCTTTTTTCTTCATGCGGAGAGCCCAATGCCGTGCCTAAGCCGAGTACTTTTTTGCGAACAGAATTCCCGGCTCATGCCTACAGAACTTATACGAGTCCTAACCATTTTCAATTCAAGTTGGCCAACCTTTTCATGCCGAAAACCTTTGAACAAACCCAAAGTAACTATAGCGTCCAGGAAATCGATTTAGGGCCACTCAACGGCACTTTATTTTTGTATTACCTCGCCATCCCGACTAAAGACTCTTTGCCTGAAATCATCAATTTCGCCAATGATAAAGTCGATGAACACAAGATCATGGCGGACAAAATCGATTTTGAACAAATCATCGATAAAGAAAAGCGCGTATTTGGGACCTTCTTTGAATTGAAAGGGAATGTGGCTACCAATTTTCAATTTTACCTCACCGACTCTACACAACATTTCCTGCGTGGAGAGGTGTTGTTGAATTGCAGACCCAACTACGACTCTTTGAGACCTGCTCTGCAATACCTCAAAGCAGATTTACAAGAACTCGTTCATAGCTTCAAATGGAATTAACCGGAAATAACCGCGTTGTTATTGCCTTTGGCTCCAATTTGGGCGATAAAGAAGCGAACATCCAAAATGCCATAGACCAACTCTCGATAACTTGTGGAAAGGTCGTGCAGGTGTCTCCGTATTACCGAAGTGCTCCAGAAGGGTTCGAATCGGAGCACGAATTCGTGAATGGCTGTTTACTCCTATTGACCGATTTAGCTCCAAAACAACTATTAACAGAACTTCAGGCCATTGAACAACAACTCGGCCGAGTCAAGAAAACAGCTCAATACGAAGACCGCTGCATTGATCTCGACATCATCTTTTACGAAAGTCTTTGTTTGCAAAGCCCTGATTTACAAATACCTCACCCGCGCTACCAAGACCGTGCATTTGTCATGATCCCGCTCCAATCATTGCAATTAGACTTTCATCCGTTTTAATTGTAAAAAATTCAAGTTCTTAGACTCAAAAAATAGGGATATCAATTTTATTCCCTAATTTTGCAAGGAATCATAAAATTTAAAACCATGAATTTCAATCGTTTCAACGGAACCTTACTCATCGGAACAGCGGCTTTTTTTGTTGCCTCTTGCGACCTCGTTAAAGACATCACCTACACCGTTAATCCCAATCCACTTGAAATGCACGGTGACTCCGTGAAAGTGAGCATTACGGTAAACGTTCCCGAAAAAGGAATTCAAAAAAAGGCGAAAGCTGAAATTACCCCAAAAATTGGTTCGACAGCAATCGGTACTTGGTACGTAAACGGTTCTAAAGTTACCGGCAACGGCACCACCATCGATTTCAAAACAGGTGGTACAGCAACATTCGAGCAAACCATGGCCTACGACCCTTCCATGGAAGCTGCAGATGTCATCATCACCGGCAAACTCTACAAGCAAACCAAAGAAAAAGGCGCATTGCCTGAAACAAAAATTGCCGACGCTACCATTATTACACCCTACCTCGTAGATAAAACTTTTAAAGTACTCACCGAACAAGATGCTTTGGTGCGTTCTTTCGACAAAACAACTACAGCAACCATTAATTTTGAAAAAGGTAAGTCTGAGATTCGCGCAAACGAAATCAAGGACCAAGACATCGCTGCATTGATGGCTTGGATGCAAGCTGCTCAAACCAATCCGAAAATCATAATTACAGGTATTGAAATCAACGGTTACGCGTCTCCAGATGGCGAAGTAGCTAAAAACGACAACCTTTCTTCAGACAGAACAGTTGCTGCGCGCAAAGCACTCACTGACCTCATGAAAAAGGCGAAGTTAACTGCCTATGCAGACACCTCTGCATATGCGCTTGCGAAATTTGGAGAAGATTTCGAAGGTTTCAAAACCCAACTTGCAGCCACCACCACTATCCCAGAAGCTGATAAAAATTTATTTATCCGCATCCTCGAAATGACCAAAGATCCTGAGCAACGCGAAAAAGACATGATCAATCTGGGTAAAGCGTATACTGAATTAGAACGCGATGTTTTCCCAATGATTCGCCGTGCTGTTATCGTCGTTAAATACACCGAATACGGCCTTACCGACGACGAACTTCGCGCAGCCAGCGTTCAAAATCCCAATTCACTTTCCGTTGAAGAATTGTTGTTCACAGCAAGCAAACTCACCACTGATGCCAACGAAAAAGCGCGCATCTACGGAATTGCTGCCGCCAACTATGCCAATGACCACCGCACCCACACCAATTTAGGTGCTACCCTATTCGAATTAGGCAATACCAAAGATGCCGCTAAATCATTCAAAAAAGCAAACGAACTCAAAGACGTTCCAGTTACCAAAAACAACTTGGCGGCGAGCTTGATTCTAGAAGGCAATCGTGCGGCTGCGAAGAAGCTCATCAGCGCTTCCAAAACAAGCGTTTACAACTACAACCAAGCTATCCTTGACATCATGGATGGCAACTACGGAGCAGCCGAGAAAAACCTCACCCAAGACTCTTACAACAAAGTTTTGGTGCTGATCCTTAACAACAAACTAGATGCCGCTAAAAAGGCAAGCGCTGGTCTTCCAGAAACAGCAGAGTTAGCTTACCTCAAAGCAATCATCGAAGCGCGCAGCGGTGCAGGTGCCGATGCAGTGGTTGCCAAATTGAAAACAGCCATTTCGAAAAACGGAGCGTTGAAGGATAAAGCGGCCAAAGACCGCGAATTCATCAAACTCATGAACGATGCCACTTTCATTGACTTAGTCAAATAAGTAGCCCATAAATGTCATTTAAAAATCCTGGATTCGTTCAGGATTTTTTTTTGAAAAAAAGTTCTGTTAAAAGCCAACCTTTATCACTAATTTTGAGACTCTAAAATAAAAACAATGGATAGCAACGAATTTCGCAAATACGCCACCAAACACATGGGCATCAGCAGCATGTACGTGGACCACTATATCGAGTCTTCCATGACTCCCTACATCATCGAAGAGCGCCCGCTCAACATGACCCAAATGGATGTCTTTTCGCGCCTCATGATGGACCGCATTATTTTTCTTGGAACCGGTATCAACGACCAAGTCGCCAATATCATTAATGCGCAATTGCTTTTCTTAGAATCTGTCGATGCTAAAAAAGACATTCAAATTTACCTCAACTCGCCGGGTGGTTCCGTTTACGCAGGTTTAGGTATCTACGATACCATGCAATATATTCGCCCAGATGTTGCCACTATTTGTACAGGTATGGCTGCTTCTATGGGTGCCGTACTTCTATGTGCAGGTGCCGATGGCAAGCGCAGCGCACTCAAACATTCCCGCGTCATGATTCACCAACCACTCGGTGGAGCACAAGGCCAAGCATCAGATATCGAAATTACGGCCCGCGAGATCCAAAAATTGAAAAAAGAACTCTACGACATCATCGCCAAGCACAGCAAACAAGACTACGATAAAGTATGGTCAGACTCTGATCGCGATTACTGGATGACCTCCGAAGAAGCGAAAGCATACGGCATGGTTGACGAAGTACTTTTGCGCAACCCGAAATAACTCATGGCAAAAAAAGAAACGACTTGTTCATTTTGCGGCTCTCCGCGTTCGGGTGTCAATATGCTCATTGCCGGTATCAACGGCCATATCTGCGACTCCTGTGCCAGCCAAGCTAGTAAAATTGTTCAAGAAGAACTCACCATAAGTCCGAGTGCTACCAATACGGCAGCCCAGAGCCTTCATTTGCTCAAGCCTCAAGAAATCAAGGCCCACCTCGATCAATACGTCATTGGTCAGCAAGACGCCAAAAAAGTGCTGTCCGTTGCTGTATACAATCACTTCAAAAGATTGAAACAAAAAACCAATGACAACGACGTAGAAATTGAAAAGTCAAACGTCATACTCGTTGGTCGCACAGGAACGGGTAAAACCTTACTCGCTAAGTCGATTGCCAAACTTCTGAATGTGCCATTTTGTATCGCTGATGCAACCGTTCTGACAGAAGCGGGTTATGTGGGTGAAGACGTCGAAAGTATTTTGTCAAGACTTTTACAAGCCGCAGATTACAACGTTGAGAGCGCCCAAATGGGAATCGTATTCATCGACGAGGTGGATAAAATTGCACGCAAAAACGACAACCCGAGCATCACAAGAGATGTTTCCGGTGAAGGCGTGCAACAAGCCTTGCTCAAATTACTCGAAGGCGCTACTGTAAACGTGCCACCACAGGGCGGGCGCAAGCACCCAGAGCAAAAAATGATTTCCATAGATACCAAAAATATTTTGTTTATCTGTGGTGGTGCTTTTGATGGCATCGAGAAACTCATTGCCAACCGCGTCAATCGCCAAACTATCGGTTTCTCCTCCGAACACGACTTCAGTATCGAGCAAGATTCCCTGCTCAAATACATCTCGCCTACAGATATCCGATCTTTTGGCTTGATCCCAGAACTCATCGGGCGGTTCCCAGTTCTGACTTACCTAGAGCCACTCAAAGAAGCAGACCTCAAGCGTATCCTTACCGAGCCTAAAAACGCTTTGATCAAGCAATACACCAAACTCTTCGATATAGACGGCGTCAAGCTTGAGCTCGATCAAGAAGTGCTCGACTTTATTGTTAAAAAAGCGATGGAATTTGGTTTGGGTGCGCGCGGTTTGCGCTCCATTTGCGAGGCCATTCTCACCGACGCTATGTTTGAACTTCCGAGCTCGAGCAAAAAAGTACTGTCCGTTACGCTCGAATACGCCACCCAACAATTCGGCAAATCAAAAATTGCAACACTTAAAGTCGCATAAACATTTGAAGTTTCTGACTTATTTGTAATTTTGCAAATTGTAAAAATGACACTATGAAAACCCTACAATTCAGAGAAGCCCTTAGAGAAGCAATGTCCGAAGAAATGCGCAGAGACGAAAACGTATTTTTGCTCGGAGAAGAAGTTGCCGAATACAACGGTGCCTACAAGGTATCTCAAGGGATGCTCGACGAATTTGGCCCAAAACGCGTCATTGATACCCCCATTGCTGAACTTGGTTTTTCTGGTATCGCTGTCGGTGCAGCCATGAATGGTTTGCGCCCTATTGTAGAGTTCATGACCTGGAATTTCGCTATTCTTGCCGCTGACCAAATCATCAACTCCGCAGCTAAAATGCTCCAGATGTCAGGTGGTCAGTATGGTTGTCCGATCGTATTTCGCGGTGGCAACGGTACAGCAGGTCAATTAGCAGCCACACACTCCCAAAGTTTCGAAGCATTTTATGCACACGTTCCGGGCTTAAAAGTCATTACACCTTCTAACCCAGCCGATGCCAAAGGATTGTTAAAAGCGGCTATCCGCGATAACGACCCTGTTGTTTTCTTAGAATCTGAGAAAATGTACGGAGACAAAGGCGAAGTACCTGAAGGCGAATACATCATACCAATTGGCGTTGCCGACATCAAAAGAAAAGGAACCGACATCACTTTAGTGACTTTTGGTAAAATCATCAAAGTAGCGCAAGAGGCAGCTGAAGCGTTGGCTAAAGAAAACATTAGTGTAGAAATCATCGATTTGCGCACCATTCGCCCGCTCGACTACGGCACCATTGTCGAATCGATCAAGAAAACCAACCGTTGTGTAGTCGTAGAAGAATCTTGGCCATTGGCAAGCATTTCTTCGGAAATCGCCTACCACTTGCAACGCTATGCCTTTGATTACCTTGACGCACCCGTACAACGCGTTACCCAAACCGATACCCCATTTGCTTTCTCACCAACGCTCATTGACGAAGCTTTACCAAACGTAGAGCGTATTGTTAAAGCTGTGAAAGCCACACTTTATAGGTAAGTGTTCTAAAAATGTGTATATGAAAAGGAATCCACATACGGATTCCTTTTTTTATTAAAATCTAGCAATAAATAGCCGAATATTTTTCAAACGGTCTTGGTTTATAAAAATATATAGTTATCTTTGCACCCCTCAAAGTGCGTTTGGGGGTTATTATTTATTATAAAAAACAAGAGTATTTTATGCCAACTATTCAACAATTAGTTC
>Ga0208311_1000013_pt1 | contig 80588 bp, 109 predicted proteins | sample Colrivmet1562A02_FD_187683 | JGI IMG/M metagenome (GOLD analysis project Ga0208311, IMG submission 187683) | Estuarine microbial communities from the Columbia River estuary - metaG 1562A-02 (SPAdes) (version 2) | ecosystem: Environmental > Aquatic > Marine > Intertidal zone > Estuary | place... | reverse complement strand
CCCAACACAAACAACCAGGGCGCCCTGTGGATAACTAGATGAACAAGTAGAGATAGCCCTATTGCATGAGAGCGAGAGATAAGCCTAAGATAAGCGCATGCAACAAGGCGTTGCATATTTACCGAAGGGGGATTCTCGTGGCTCATGCGCTCGAGGTTCAAAACGGTGAGGTGGCTTTTGCATTACGCGGTGCTCCCGCGTGGCATGGTCTCGCCAACCGTACTTTCGGCATTGACGAGCATGTCACAACCGCCGACATGCTAGAAAGTGCCAAATTGGCTGGCTGGGGTGTAGACCTCGAGCCTGTTCAATATCCAGCGGATTACCGCTCATCAACCGACCTATTCATGGTCACACGCACCAACCCATTCGACGGGGGCAAGGATGTCCTCTCAATCGTGGGTAAGCGTTACCGCGTATTCCAGAATGAGGACCTGTTCCAGTTCGGGGATAATATCCTAGACGGTGGCGCGTCTTGGGAATCTGCTGGCTCAATCAAGGATGGCAAGGTTGTCTTCGGCTCCCTCGTCGTACCTCGCGAGTTCGTATTGGACCCAGCGGGTGCCAATGATAAGACTACGACTTATCTCCTAGTCTCATCCTCACATGACGGTAGCGCCAGCGTTACCGCCTCAATTACTCCCGTTAGAGTTGTTTGCCAAAACACTCTCAATATGGCGCTCAAGGGTTGCAAGCAATCTTTCAAGTTGCGCCACACTCTCAAGACTGGCGAGCGCACAGCCGAGGCTCGTCGTGTATTGGGTCTCACTTTCGCGCACATGGACTCTTTTGAGACTATCGCGCAAGGTCTCTTTCAGTCCTCGATGGACTCTCAAGCATGGGATAAATTGGTAAATGCCGTTTATCCTAAGCCTGACGCACAGTCTGCGCCTCAGTCACTCACCAAGTGGCAAGCCAAGCGCGACCTACTGGATGATATTTATTTCCAGTCTCCTACCCAGACCAATATCAAGGGTAACTATTGGGGAGCACTTAACGCTCTCACTGAGCGCCTAGATTACTTCCGCTCATCACGCACAGCCAATGGTGAGGCACTTATCGGTGCTGCTGCTGGTTTCGACCCTACGGTCAATGCCGAGAAGGCACGAATCTTGAAGGCAGTTCGCGAGTTCGCGAGCGTCTAATAAGATTACAAGACAGCCCCCAAGCGCAAAGCTTGGGGGCTGATTTGTTTGTGCTGGGGCTTATGGGCGTGTGTGTATATCGGTAACATTCTTTAAATACACACATAAGCCCCAGCACAAACATTACTGGCGGGTAACCTGTGGATAACCAGGTAAACAAGAGTTTGAGACCTGTCTGTTAGATAGTCTAATATAAAGCCATGAGCACAAGGGGTGTTCATATTAAGAGAAAGAACGGTTATGTTCACACTCAATGATATAACCTACTACGAGGAGAGCGACATCGCGACCCGCGTAGAGGAAGCCCGTCAGACGGGCAAGGAATGGGGCTGGAATACACTCCGTGCCTCTAATAGGGCTGATGTACTAGCCATATTCAAGTCCGAGGTATCGGACGGCTCAATGACGGAAGAAGATGCCGTCGAACTGTTTAATAAGATTGCGATTGCGTGTGGTTGGGATACCGCAGAGGAGTCCGACCTTCGGACACGATTTCGCGCAGAGGTTACTCTGTTCGGCTCAACGGTCATGGAAATCGTTGATATCGAGGCTGATGATGAGGACGACGCTAAGCAAAAAGTCCTAGATGACATCTCATTTGATGAGGTTATCTTAAAGGTAAGTATCTCATCACTAGGTGACAACGGTGATTACCGTGACTCAACATGGGAGTTGGACGACTTCCTTCAGGAACATGTTGATGTAACTATCTACGAGGATTAGTAGATAACCCTGCTAATAGAGCCCCTGACCATTTGGACTGGTCAGGGGCTTTTGCATGCGCAAATAGTTTGTGCTGGGACTATTAGATGGCTATTGAAGCTTTATATGCTTTGATAGATTTATCTATCAAAGCGCCATCTAATAGTCCCAGCACAAACAACCCTGTGGATAAGTAGATGAACAGCCCCCTATGCAGATGAGAGGTGGGGTATTAGTATTACGCCGTTACCTAGTAAAGGAGATACTATGAATAACACAGAGCGCAGAGAGCGTTTCACAGAACTAATGACTACGATAGAGTTATTAGGCAGTCAGGAAGATGAGAACTACGACCCTAAGTTCCCACGCGGGTCTTATGGTCTATCAGACGGCAACCTTAAAACCGCCGTCATGGCACAGGCTATGCGTGAGGAAGATGAGTTCGTTGGTAATCTTATTAACGCGCTCGCCAATACAGGCTTTGGTGCTTGCCAAGAAAAGCATGAGGCTGACCAACAACCAAGCGAGGACGATATATCCTCAGTAACCCTAGCAATCCATGTGGCGTGGGCTAAGGGTGCGTTTATGCCAATGGCGTTCCTAATGGGCACTTTCGCCAAGATGATAGATGTAATGGATATAGAAATCCCTGATGACCTCACACTTATCCTTCGCAGTAATGAAGGTATGCAGAGCAAGGCACAGCAGTTCGACCCAATAGCACTATTAGACATGACCACGAAAGACTTGAAGCGTTATATCGAGGAAGGGTTATCAAATGACAACTAAGGTTATTAACGGCAAGAAGATGGTAGAAGTACCCTTCACAGTCACCTTCAATGTGTGCGTAGAGGAACACGAATACCTGAAGTATGTGACTAGCGGTATCGTAGATGGGGCTATGGCACAAGCAGGTAAGGAAACCCTATTAGATAGCATTAAGCCTGTAATGCAGAAAGCCAATGAGAATTGGTCTTATATGATGATTGAGGTGGCGTAATGCAGATTAAAGACTTAATCACACCTGCAACCTGCAAAAGCACTATCGGTGGGTGGGTATGGTATTGCGACAGTTGCGATACCCACGGCAACGCTAACTCCGCAGATGAGGCAGACTTTATGGCTGAGTCTCATGCGAAGTACCACTCATGGGATGAGGATGGTAAGTACGACGAGGAGAACGACCCTGATGGGGAGAACATAACCTCGTTCATGGATTTATCACCTGAGGAACGGGAGTTCAACCTTACTAACTGGAGTATGGATTGCCTACACGCTACCTACATTATTAGCGTAGATGAGAACATTACCTACAACTATGGTGGTGACTACGAAGATAAGACTATTACACCGATAGATTTAGAAGTAGCCAACGAGATTAAGAAACGGATGGGATTAGCATAATGGGTATGGATGTCTATGGAAATAACCCTATTAGTGAGAAGGGTGAGTATTTCCGCAACAATGTATGGTGGTGGCGACCTTTGTGGGATTTCTGCGAGGAGATTGCCCCTGAACTGACACAAGGAGTCCAAGGTCATACCAACGACGGTGACGGTCTAGATGAGGAAGGCGCTAAGGCGCTCGCTAATATCCTCACAATAAGCCTATCAGAAGGCGTTGTAGATACCTATGAGCAGAAGCGTAACGAGTATCTAGCAAGCCTACCTAAAGAGCCGTGCAAATACTGCGAGGCAACAGGGATTCGTACCGACAATGTGGGCGTGGAGCACGGCATGGATGTACAAGTCTTAACAGATGCCGAGGCGAGCGCGTTAGGTAGGGCTATTGGATACTGTAATGGGTGTCATGGCAAGGGAGAAACAGATAGTTGGGAGACACACTATCCCTTTAGTAGGACTAATGTAGAAGAGTTTGCACAGTTTCTAGCAGATAGTGGTGGTTTTAAAATCTGCTAGGAAGTAGTATCTCCGTCCCCTTCGGGAATACCACCAAGCCCCTCTGCTAAGACTAGCAGAGGGGCTTTTTCCTGCCGCCAGCCTGGAATGTTTGTGTTGGCCCACCCATCGCATAAATGTATTCAATTATACATTTATGCTTTCCCACCCTTTTTGCCAGCCTTTTTAATATAAAAAGGCTGGATTCCTCTGTTGAGCAATAAGCCGTAGGCTATTGCTCAACACAAACATTTGCCGCCTGTGGATAACTGTATGAACGAGAGTTTGACAAGCAAAGAGAGCCAATGATAAGAGAGAAAGAGGGCGCATTTAATAGGCTTATTTAGCCGTTAGGCTACTGCCACCGAGCCGAAGGGAGTGTGCAGGGATAACACCAGATGTACGGCTATGGACTAGGCTTATTATGATGATAGGTGGCGGTGGTGGCGGTAGAGGTTGTTCATAGGTTGTTCAGGTAGAGAGGCGAGAGAGGCTGTGGATAACTAGATGAACAGATTTGAGAGCCGTCTTTAATATAGAGAGCCTATCCCCTAGTATCTATCCATGAGGTACAAGAGGGTATCTCTATAACCGCACCGAAGGGTCACAATATGCTCGCACTACTCGTAGTGTCTGACACCGAACTAGAAGGAACACCTGCACAATCGCAGACTCTCCTTATCGGTACAGATACAGAAGTTATCGGATACCACCGCGTATCCAATGGTCAGAAGGGGCGTGGTCAATCATGGCAACCCCTTACAGATAGCACTATCCCAACCGCCCCTATCACCAACGAGCCTTGCGCCGTAGTCCTATCAGATAGGGATATTGAGATGATGAAGTTGGGTCAGATTACCAATGTCGGTATCAAAGCCCTATATGCCCTAGAAAGCGCACCCGAAGCAACCGCGCCTATGGCACACAATGAGGCAGTAGATAGTCTTATTACACGCCTAGAGTCAGGCGACCAATCCCTAGCCGACTTCATTACCGACAAGCGCAGAACCACGGGTGTATCTATTAAGCCTATCGCGAAAGCGGTGGAAGCAGAGGTCGCTACTAAGGTTATGGAAGTATCCGTCGTGCCTACTAAGACTATTAACAATGCCGACCTATCTAATAGCCTCGTTACCGCTATGGTATCCGTACCCGACAAGAAGTGGGCTAAGGAATATATCAACCGCAAGGTCGTTAATAACCTTACCGACTTTGAGGTATATGACTACGCCCTAGTCAATGACATGAATATCCTTATTGAGGGTCACGCAGGGTCAGGTAAGACTATGAGCGTTCAGGCTTATGCTTCCGCTAGAAACATGCGCTACTTCAATGTCGCATGCCATATCGGGCTAGAAGCCTCACACCTAATCGGTCGTTGGATACCAACACCCGAAGGTCACTTCCGTTGGCAGGACGGCGCAGTTACAGAAATCGTCCGTAATGGTGGCGTACTCCTATTTAACGAGATTAACTTCGCACCTGAACGCTTCCTCACCTTTATCTTTAGCCTATTAGATTACCGCCGTGAGATACAGTTAATGGAAAATGGTGGAGAGGTTATCCGCGCCCATAAGGACTTAATTATTATCGCCGACATGAACCCTGACTATCGTGGCACTCGCCCACTTAATCAGGCACTCGCCGACCGCTTCGCAATTCGCCTATCCTTCCCATACGATAAGCCTATTGAGCAGAAGTTACTCGGTAACAAAGCCCTAGTAGATATGGCTAACCAACTCCGTGATGAGTTTAATAAGGGTACGCTATTGACTCCCGTATCCACTAGAGCGTTGGTCGCGTTCGTTAAGCATGCAAAGCAGTTTGGCATGGACTTTGCTACCTACACCTATGTCAATTCTTTTGAGGGTGATGAGGAACGCTCGGCGGTACGCCTAGTAATCAACACCCACCGCGACAATATCGCAGAGGAACTAGGACTAGAAGTTACTAATAAGGCTAGTGTGTTTGGTAACTCTAACTTAGAACAGGCTATTGCTAATACAGAAGTAGGCGCACAGGTCGCTTCCTACGAAGTAGGCATAGTGGCTAGCGACCCTGACATTACCGCTACACAGGCACTAGAGCAGGAACTTCAATCGTTCAACGCGCTAGTAGAAGTCCTATCAGAAGGAAATCAAAATGCCTAAGGCTAATCAGAACGACATATTAGATAACCTTATTAACGAACTTCGTTACGGGGGAGAATATAACTCCCGTGATGAAGAAGGTAATTGGGTTACCGACTACGACGCTATTGAAGAACGACAGGAAGCCGTAGCAAAGCATATCGAAAAGTTACAATCCGTCGGTATCGTGTATAGCAAGGCAGATAGGATTATTACAGGCGACCCCGTAGAAGTACGGGTTGAAGATAACCCTGAAATGGATACTACCGCCTATAACGACGGCAAGAATATCGTGTTCAACGCACACCTACTAGAAGATGTAACCGACGAGAGTATCGTGAGCCTTCATGGGTTTAACTACCATGAGGTCGCGCATGTCCTATGGACTCCGCGTGGTGGTAGTGAGTTTGGTACGACTATCAGACAGGAAGGCTTAGGCAGAGCCTTCAATATCCTAGAAGATAGCCGTATCGAACGCCTACTAATCGCTAAGTACCCTGCGACCGCACCCTTCCTAGAAGCCTCATGCCTAGAATATATCTTGAAGGGAGATAGCAACGAGTTTGCAGATTACTTCCCACTATTTACAGGTCGTAAGTATTTAGATATAGAGTTGCGACAGGAACTCGCAGATAGGTTTATTAAGAAGCATGGCGTTAATACCGCGCAGTTGCTATCCGTGATTATCCATGAGTACCGCACCCTCGTATTCCCACGCGACTACGCAAGAGCGTTGGATATTCTCCGACAGTTTGCACAGATAGTCGGTAAGGACGACCAACCAACGGGTGATAGCCCTATCCCACAGGACGGCGGTGGTCATGGCGACCGCAAGCCTATGGATAAAGGTCGCATGGAAGGTAACAAAGAGCAACAGAAACTACAAGATAAGGCTAGTAGTCAGGAAGCAGGTAGTAACGCAGGTAATGAGAAGTTAGATGAACCTGCCGATAACACTAACTCCAACGATACAACAGGCTTATCAGATGAGCAGAGCGCAGATGATAAAGCCCTCAAAGATAAGATTAACAATGACCTCAACGAACTACTAAAGCGTGAGGAAGTTAAGCGAGATACACAGGAAGTCCGTAAGGCTATCCGTGATAACTCTAACTCTCATAGTGCTATTAAGCAGGGCTCATACACTAATAGCGTTGTGAAGCCACAGTTACAGGCTAACGCTCGTAACTTCGCTGTGGCTATGGAACGCCTACGCATAGATAACGACCCACAATGGGAGTTAGAAGTAGAAAGCGGTCGCTTAAATATAGGTCGCGCTATGAAGTCAGATATTAACGACATTAACCGCCTATTCGATAGGTGGAGTGAAGGCAATAGCAACAACGACATAGAAGCGGTAGTCCTAGTAGATACTAGCGGTAGCATGGCGTGGCAGATACAGAGAACTATGGAGAGCGCATGGACTATCAAGCGCGGTATCGAACGCATTAACGGGCGCGTATCCGTCTATAAGTTTAACCACGACTCTCGCCTAGTTTATAGCGCAGATGAGAAGGCTAAGCCTACGGAATACCGCTTCGTAAATAGTAGCGGTGGTACTAACCCTTACAAAGCCCTATTAGAAGCGCAACGCATACTTCGCACTAGCCGTAAAGGTATCAAGATACTATTTATCGTTACCGACGGCTCATGGGATATGACAGAGCAGAACGATAGGATTATTAAAGACTTATCTAAAGAGGGAGTTATGACTAGCGTAGCCTTCCTCGGTGACTTTGAGTGGATAAAGGCTAACGACTACGACCGCTACAAGGCGTACATGAAGGAAGTACGACATGAAGCACAGGTAATGCGTGTAGTATCAGAGCCACGCGACCTAGTAGATATTGCTAAAGACCTAGTTAAGTTGGTCATGGGTAAGAGGCACTAACAATACGAACAGGCGTTCGGGCGGATACTTGCAGTTAAGGTGCAGGTATCCGCTACAACACAAACAGAAGGGCAACAAATATGGAATACCAAGACCCAAATATAGATTACAAAGAACTACTGAAAGAAGTATTAACCCGATTAAAGGCGCATGAGGAAATCGAAAAAGACGAGTACGGCGTTAATGCGTGTGATACCGCGTTAGATTATTTATTCTACCTAGAGGACAGAAGCAAATGAACCCACAATACCTAGCCCTATTTAATAAATATATAAATGGTGATGAGAAGGCAATAAGCCTATTAGATACCGCACTAGATGTAGCACTAGATACCGCGTACCTTCGTAACGCAGACGACCCACGCATAGAGAACCTTGATTACCATGACGAGCGCATGGTGATAGATGAGGCTAATGACAGTATCTATGAACTAATGACAGAGTTAAATATAGAGCCACCTATCGTGGGCTACCTAAGCCTATTAGAAACAGAAAGCGAGAAAGCATAATGGAATACACAAAGGAAAACCTATACTCAATGGTAAATGCCGTAGAGGAAGCACGATACGCAGTAACCGACCCTAAGTTAAAGGGTCGGCTAGGAGATGTAGCAGACCTATTAGATAGCCTTATTGTAGAAGGCGTTATTGAGCGAGAGGTAGAGGAATATGCCTAAGTACGAAGTAAGAGTTGTAGCGGATATATCAACCGCATGGGATACAGATACAAGCGCGGAAGCCCTAGCGTTAGCAGATGAGTGGGTGCGTCAGGAATACGGCGACCTTATCCACAAGGCTAACCTTATTGTAAAGGAGATAGCATGAGCGTAACAGAGTTATTAGATGAGTTAGATAGGCTTATTGAAGGACACCCGTTAGCATGCGGTTGTGCTAATTGTCTTACTAGGGATACAATTACAGAAGTTATGTATCAAAGAAACCTACGAACGGGAGTGTCTTACCATGTCTGATGAGTTTATCGGATACGACCATGAAGGTCACGAAGTATATGAAGGCGAGATTATAGAGAACCTTGACGACGAGTTAGAGGAAGTCAGCGACTATTGGAAGTTGGTCGCGTACCACTTACAGAATAATCTTAACCCACCCGTACCCCTTGCTATGGTAGAAACATGTATTGAGGCTATCGAACACGCCAATAAAGAGGAGTGGGATAGTCTTATTACACTACCCGAAGGAATTAAATATAAGGGAGAGAGTGAAGCCACAGTAGAAACTATTGTTGATAGTCACTACCTACAAGATTTTATTACAACGGCAAGAGAAGTGGTTACAATTACCGATAATGACGGCACAGTAATCTACAAGGGCTATGGTACGGAATATAAATTAGAACCCACCACTACTATTACAGATGAGAACCTAGAGGACTTTGGTATTGAGAAATGAGATGCGCCCGTTGTTTTATTGAGTATGATAACGGAGAGTTAATTGCACCCGAAGGCATGGATATTGAGCAAGCCGTAGCGGTTGGGTTAGCCTTTTGCGTAATGTGTATCGTACCGCAGGGTAGCCCTGCGTCTATTTAATAAGAGAGAGAGAGAGAGAGAGATGTCTGACGATAAAGAGAGTAAGTGCGGTTGCGGTAATTGCAGTTGCGGTAAAGACGAAGGATTAAAGATAGAGAAGAAGTCCGTATCGGAAATGGACGGCGTTAGTTAGTTTGTGCTGGGCGCACAACGCCCACTAGACAAGTTAGTTGTATAGCAGTACCCTTTTCACGCCTACCCTAAGGAGAAATTAAATGGCTAAGAAAGTAAATGTAGTATTTGACGCTACGCTAAAGAAGAACCCTGAGAAGGGTGGCGCATGGTTAGCCCGTGTTACCACTTATGATGAGGGCATTGACGAAGGTAATGTAATCGTATCAACCGCATGGTCTAACGCGAGCGCAGGTAAGCGTTGGATTAAGGAAATGGTTATTAAGATGACCACTAAGAAGTCTGTAAAGATGATTGCTGGTACTGACCTTGACGCAAAGGGCAAGCCTATGTCGTTTGAGGGCAAAGTATTGTTCAAGAGAGAGATTTAATAGTTAAATGTCTAAGTTTGGTTATTCGTTTGACCCTATCGTTCCTGAACCTGATTGGGGTAACCCAAGTCCTACAATAGACCCCGATGAGTGGGTAGATGATGATGAGTTAGAAGATGATGATTAAAGATATAAGAGTTCGTAACCCGTTTTATATTAAAGAGAGTAAGTTCGGAGATAGTTCTACTGTGCAAGTTCTATGCTTTCACTGTGGTAGCACTTACCGCACACACCCTAATAATCTGAGAGTTCCTAATTACTGTAATAAATGTAAATAACTTAATATAGGCGTCAAAGAGAGTGTTCCTCTACTAACACTTTTAAGGCTATCCATGACCCACCCCTTCGGATAGATAGACCTGCGCCTCTCCCAATAAAGAGAGCCCCTAGTTTTCGGGTAACTAGGGGCTCTCTACTTTTATATTAGTTTATTGTTTAGGTACTTCGCAGTAGTCTGTTGAGCAGTATTTCTCGCCGATTGCGTCCGCTGCCATTCCCGCATAGACATCAGTAAAGTCAATAGGCAGTAACTTCATAGTAGATTTGTCGTATTCTTCTTTAGTTATCTGTGTGTATGGCATTTGCGGGTAAGTCGCGTTCCCCATAGGTAGGAAGGAAACGGTTTTGAGTTGCCCGTCAAACATATGTAGCACTGTTCCCACGGCATCCTTTTCTTTGTCCGCGTCAAACGATACTGTAACGCTTACACTGTTGTCTGACCAATGGCGCTGAGCCATAGCCGCGAGAGAGGTCTTTTCATATATAGAAACATCTTTCTCACTGCGTAGCGCGGAGCTATGGATGGGGAAGAAGACTACAGAAGTTGTTTTTGGAGATTCCGAAGCCTTTTCTACTTTATAACCCGACGCTCTAAAGAGAGGTAGCATAGGGTCATCATTAGAAAAGCGGATTGCACGGTTAAAGTATTCTCCACCTGGCGTCCAATGCACTCCAGGAGATTCTCCAGCAAGGATAGATACAGTTCCGCTTGGCTTCACAGTAGTAGTCTTAATAGATTCACGGATACCTAGCCACTCTGAGTATGTGCGGTCGTAGTCTTGGATGACTTTGTAGCCAGAGTCCATCCACTCACGGAGAGTTGGCAAGCCCTTGCGGTCTGCAAAGTTAGCCACACCAGACATAGAAGTTCCGATACGACGATTGCGTTGCATGATTGCATTTGTTTCTTCCCAGTGAGTAGGAAGCAACGTGACAGTCTTTGCATATAAGTACGCAAACTTTAATGTGCGCTTGTAGTCATCTATAGAGTCGTGGCGGTTGAGGTAAGTCTCCACCAAAGTACAGCACTCAAAAGATTCAAGGGACTGTTCAGCGCATGGGTTATATCCAGAGGCTCGATGGTCTTTATTATTGATTGGGTCAATAAGACGACCATACTGACGGGTAACATCCATCCAGATAACCCCAGGCTCACCATTGAGAGCGATACCTTCGATAATTCCAGAGAAGTCATCTCCGACCTTTACCTCGACAGAGTTGTTAGACATCCATGCCCAGCCAGGAGAGGCGGGGTCATAAGAGTTGCGTTCAGGATATACAGCAGGGTTCTTTAAGTTTAAGAAGTCCTTGTCATCCAAACGACCCATGAGAAGTTCGGCTGAGCGGCGGACATTGCCAGAGACAACGCAAACGCCTATCAGGTTGCCTATATCTGCAATATCTTTGCGGGTTAACTTTTGATTAGCCCGACCTTCAAATAGGTTAGCAATATAGTCGTGTAACTTAACGAGAGGCCCTGGCCCAGCTGCAGTGCCGCCGAAGGTCTTGATTGGTTCTCCTTCAGGACGGATAAGTGTGTAATCAAATACCCATCTAGGCTGGTCTGGTTTTAAGTAGGAGTTGATAAGCATGCCAACAGAGTCCACCCATCCCTCGCGGGTATCTGGGATTTCCCACATCTGGTGGTTGGCTTCATCTTTAGAAGGCTCGTAAATAGGGAAGTCTTTGTCCGCACCCTTATCATCAAAGCCCACACCAACGCCTAGCATCGATGCTTCCATCAAGAAAGTAAAAGGCTTAGCAGGGTCTAACTTGGTCATAGAAGCGGTGGATACAAAAGAGCAGTTCTGCAAAGCAGCAGAGTTCTTTTGTTCATTCACTAAGGGAGTTCCCATTACCCAAAGTCCACGACCTGGGGGAGTCCACTTTAAGTTAAACAGGCGGTCGAAGGCTTCCTTAGCCGAAGCCTGAGCTCGTGAGTCATTCCAAGGAAGACGCTGGGACTTGCAGTGGTCTTTTTGGATTGAGTACATGCCTTCGATTACTCGCTGGCAAACATCAGTCCATGTCTCCTTAGTTCCGTCAGCCTTTAGACGGGAGTAGGTGCGAAGGAAGGTAATCTCACCGACGGAGTTACCGCCAGCATCCTTGTATCCCCAAGGCACTTGTTTAGCACGGTACTCCTTTAGAAAGTCTTCGGCTAGTCGGAAAGATAGTGCCATGTGTTCTCCATTCATAGGGGGTCGTATAGTGTAGCCATGAGTTACAGCCGATTTCAGACTGTGTGATTCCGTGCTTATTTAGTTGTTATTATCATGATAATAAAACTTACTTATCTTCAGTTAAATCCTTGATTATCTTGGTTGTTTCAGACTCATTTAGCCCGCCGTCTGGCAGTTCTTTTAGTGCCTGAGCCTTGTCTCCGAAGATGGAAGATAGCACACCTGAAGACCCTTGGCGCTCTACGGTCATGCGAATAAACTCACGTGAGTCGTCCAATTCTTTGGTGGTTTTTATAAGTTTGAATAGGCGGTCTATCTCCTGAGAAACGTTAGGGTCAGCGTATCCACCGTTCATTTCTTCAGCAAAACGCATAAAAGCAACGCGTTGTCCCTGCATTTCGATGATTGAGTTAATAAGACTCTTAAGTTGGTCTTTAGTCTTTACCTCGATTGGTAACTTAAAAGCGCACACACTTTGAGGCTTGTAAGCAGGGCAGTTAGAGGCAATAAAGCATGTATCGCATGCACGAATTGTGGTTGCTTGGGATGAGATATGGGTGGTATCTGATATGACTCCATCAGCATCAACTTCGGTCTTTATCTCGTATCCGAAGACTGGTAAATTGCCCATTTCTTCTGGATTTCGCGGATTAAGTTTCCGCATCTGGATACCCTTATTATCAGCATTGGTTGGGGTCAGTTCCGCGTTATCTGACATGTTAGTTTCATCGTTATTATCATGATAAGAATCGCCCACTTTATTTATCCTAACCTCAAACTGTTCGTATGACCATACTGCAAGGCGACACACTTCCTGTGGGTCATCTTCAGCAATTTTATCTGCATCTATGCCAGCCTTCTCATATACGTGGTTGTATCGTGAGCGAGCCTGTTCTTTCATACGCTTGGGGTAGCGCATAAGCCTAGTACCGTCCCAGACAATCGTTTCCCCGTGCATCATTGGCGAGAGCCATGAGAGGGTGCTAGCGGTCTCAAAAGGCACAGAGCGTAGGTTGTCTGGCTTGGCACAGCCTAGCGCATGGAAGCGGTTTCCATTGCGCTTAGCCATAAGTCTTGTGACTGAAGCTAGACGGGTCTCTACGTCGATTACATCGCCTGGTATGCCTATATCTAGGTACTTATCTCCCATGGCTTGTAGGGTTTCTAACTTAGATTCTGGGTTCCAAACTGGTAAGAACTTACCTGGCGGAACCTGGGACCAAGCTGTGCGGCGCTGCTCCTCCACGAATGACGGGGAAACAAATGAGTTATTAATCTCAGCAAATATAGAAATGCGGTCAATGTTCAAGGCAATCATGTGCTCGTAGGCAGCAGCAAACTCCTCGAGCTCAACCCTGGTCATGTTCAGGTTTTTAGGTAACCCTGGGTACACATAAATATAGGAATCCTTAGAAAAGTAGTTTTCTAATAGATACTCTTTGGTTTTAGGTAATCCGCGCTTTACAAGGCCGTAGAAGCTCAGGCCCACATGGTTAGCTGTGGTCGACTCTAGCAGGGTGCGGTTACTTGGAATCTCACATCCCAAATATACAATCCGCATTACAAGGTCTTTTCAAATACCAAAATGCGTCGTTCGCCCAATTCACTGCCAGCAACAGCTGTCCATAAGCGGCGGGTGTAATACTCTTCATTGGATGCATCTGTCCAAATATAGGCTTTCTCGTAGTTAAGTTCTTTTAATTTAACTAAAGCCATTTCCATTAAATAGTTGCCGATGCCCTGGCCCCTGAAGTCTTCAGCTACGTACAGGTTGCTTACCCAAGGTCCAAAAGACCAACTATCTATAGCAGGGTCAGACTCTATAGTTACAACCCCAGCTAATTCGTTATTTAATTTTGCAACGTAGGTGCGTGGAAGCCCCTCTTTATTTTTAGAATGTGACTCAAATTCAGATTGAAAGTCATCACTATCAAAGATGTCTGGGTATTGGCTACCCCAGTAAGCCTGGTTCCAACTAGCCACGATGTAGATAGTCTTTGGGTCGTCATGTAGCGGTTCAAATGTTAGTCTCATGATAATCGTTCATCCTCCTGATATTGGTCCTGTTGGCGCTCTAGTTCTGTGGTTATATCAGACCATGAGCGAACGCCTTTTCGACTATCTGGTCTAAACTCTTCTTTTGCATACGTAGGGTTAAGAAACACTAATGTTGTAATACCCTTTTCTAATAGTTTGCAAGTTAATTCTGGGTCGGATGTTATCACATACTCCACTGGGCCTTGGGACTTTACCCACTCTACCTGACGTAGTTTAGGAAATTCTCCAGGGGCAGGCACATCTGCAATATCAACCAAATCATCCATATTATTAATACGATGCTGACGTAGCCAGTGGTCGCTTTTTTCTTTATCTTCACACATGACTAGCACTCTGTTTTTTTCTTTTAATATCCTGTACAGAGCCATGCCATCAGCAATAGGAAATGCTTTGTCGTTGCGCAAAACACCTTCCATAAATAATAAAATTGCCACGATTAGTGCTCCTTATTAGTATTAACGTTTATTACTTAATGCACGTCTAATTAGCGTATCGGCAGTTGGCAGTTGTTGTCCATAGGTTTGTTCTTCAAATTGCTGTTTAGTCATAGTAGCAATCTCTTTCAATTGCTTTAGTGCCTGCACAGTACCAGATGCCTTGCCTGCTTGCCAACGGTAGTTATGAGCATCTGCATAGCCTTGTCCACTAGGGCTAAATGCGTATTTTCTACCTTGATGTATATCTTCAAATAAAGACGAACCTTGTTCTACCGCTAGTTTTAATGCGGCTTCAGCATTACGACGTGCCGTATCTGTACTGGCTGCTCCAATATCACTTAACGCACGTGAGTATCGTGAAAGTATTTCTAACGCCATTGATTTGTCGGAATCTACTTTTCTATCCCACTGCTTGTTGGATGGCGCACCCTTAAGTTCTGGCTGTACGGTCCAATCATCGTTTGTTAAAGAGTAAGCAGCGTACGGTTTGATATTGCGAATGTCTGACTGAACATTAACATAGAACGTAAGCTCAAAGGAATCTAAGAAGTTGTTAGTTGTTGGGTGTAGCTCTTGGAAAGTCTCATTGAATAGCTGTGATATTTGTTTATCACTTAACGCTTTGTATTCTGAATTAGATTGACGAAACTGTAAATAATTTACGCCAATCAGGCAGTCTAAGTCAGCTGGTTTACGAGCTGCAGACCACTGATAGGACACAGCAGAGCCCGCTAACCAAATGTGGATATAGGCCTCTGGGCTATTAAAATGGTTTTTAAGGTGCTCAAGAAGGATGCGAAACACCATAGAACGTACCGATGGAATCAACTTGCCATCGCGGAATAATCTAGGGTCTAATCCCGCCCCTGGCTTTGTGAAGTAGGAAGTTTCAGATGGCTCTACGGATATAGGTCGCGCTTGCGCAACAAGGGCATCGTAGAAGTTCATCTACGTATTATAGTTCTTTTTCCTTCTTTTCCTTGTACATAACGTCGGTTTCAAACTCAAATTTACGATGCTTCTCTGGTGCATCCATGCGAACAGGGTTCATATACCCACATTGTTGATGCGCACTAACGAATTGTTGGGCCCACATGATAATGAGCGACTCGTTAGCGGCATCAGAAACGTCCGCTTGAAAACTTGCTACACAATTACATGTCATCTCGATGAACGCCATGATTGCCGCCTATCCCTAGTATGTAGTTACAGTATAGCCTGAGTTACAGCCAACTGTAAGGGTTACTTAGGCTGGTTATCCTGGGAAGCAAGCACGTCTTTGACCATAAGAAGCACTTGGTGGGCAATATCGGTGTTATTCATGCTATCGGTAATGTCTCTACACCCATGCTTGATGTCTTCCATCTCGGCTGGGCGCTCAATATTAGGTCGAAGGTTAAGGTTAGCGGTGGCATACCACCCAGCGTTGTTAGGGCGCTTGATGACTAGAAAGGCTGTTGTACCCTCTTCTGGGTTACCCAATACCTGCTCTGGAGTAAGTTCGATGTTGATATCTTCTGCGTCGATAATCTCTTCGTGGTTTGACATTAGTTGTATAGCCCTCTCGATTGGTATGCTCGCTTTTGGTTGTACATCTTAACAGGGCAGAAGTCACATAGGTGAATCTTTGTATTAGTGGCTGCTAGACCTGCTTCTTTACGTTCTTTATTAGTATCTGGTTTCAGTTCCTTGCGGTCTGATTTGTAGTCTGGGCACTGACCTGTAGGGCGGTTGTGGATTGAGTAGCAACTCATAGCATCCGCTGAGTAGGTGTCTTTGACGTTGTAAAAGTTAGTTCCCAAGATGTCTAGTCCTTTAGACCCGCCACCTAAAATCTGCTCTTTAATCTGATTTAAAATCTGTTCTTTAAGTGGAGCGTTACCCATCCATGCAACAGTAAGGCAGTCTGTTAAAACACCAAAGTGACCTGCTTGTTGACAGGTTCCAATAAACTGCTCAATAAAAGGATTATCGGATTGGTCATATCGACCCTCACCCAATGCCTTACCAGTCTTGGTGTATGGAATTTCTTGGATAGTCTTACACTGCTTACATACAAGCAGGTTCATTCTATCTGGCTCTAGTTCGTCAATGATGTTACCCATGACGGTAGCCTACCACACTAGATTAGTCTTCTGCTAGCCGTTCTTTACGTAATCTGGCTCTTTCGGCTTTATCCGCTGCCTCTGCGTCCGCCTTCTTTTTCTTCTCCATCTCAATGGATTCTGGAGTAATGCGGGCGTTACCACCAACAAATAGGGATGCAATCTCTGACTTAGGGTCTGACCCAATGTTATTTGCAACCGCTTTGATAGGGCTTACAGGTTTGGTAGGGCGTGGGGCTGCTGGGCGTACCCCAGGCTTTGTTGAATCTTTTTCTGATTTACGTGGCGCAGGAGCCACCGCAGTTGACGGCTTTGGAGTCAATCCGCTGTAGGACTTTTCTCCACCACCAGTTTCTGCTGCTACTTCAAACTTTTTAGAGTTTTTTTCATTGTAAGCAACGGCTCTAGGCAGGGATACTGCTCCGCCTTGATGAAAAGTTAAATCGCCAATATCACCGTTATCATAAAGATGGTTAAGTAAATCTTTATGAAAAGGGTTTTTCATATCAAGCTTAAGACCTTTATGCCCTGAGACATCATCAGGTGTGCTTGTGCGAGGTTTAATAGTTCTTGACAATTTCTTTGTTTCGTCGCTAAATTGACGACCGCCTACAGTCTGTGGCTGTGGCAAGGATAATACAGACTCACGCAAGTTCTCGCGCTTTTCCGCATTAGCGGTAATCTTGCCAATATCTTTTAATCCCATTACTTGCCTTTTGCTGGGTCTGTATTAATCTTAATTGCAGGCTGTTTATTCATCCCTACAAATGTGGAATTCATCTCCTGTTGTGCATACTTTCCACTTTTAAGGTCATCTGTATGCTCTGTTGAAGCAGCGTTGTACGCCTTCTGACGAGCCTCAGATGTAGTATCTCCAGTTGCCTTCTTTACTGAACGTCCCATATTGGCAGTAACTTCAGGCTTACCATCATTTAACCATTTGTTTAAGCTAGCTTGACCGCTACCTAAAGAAGGTGTCAAAGAAAACTGACTTCCTTTAAAACTTGGGGAAGTCATAGTACCGTTGTGTGAAAGGTTTCTGAGCACATTCACATTACTTTTAGGTGTTTGGTATACGCGGTTAGCGTCACCCTCTCTGCGTTTCGCAGCCATTAGTTACCTGCTGGGTTTACTTTGCTTGGCTCTTCTGAGTTAATGAAGCCATAGTTCATGTATGGGTGTAGGCCAGCGCGGTTCTTTTGTGTAAGTTCATCACCCATTGCTGGGGCTACAGTTGTGTTTGGACGACGCTTACGGTACTTGCCGTCTGTTGCACCTTCATTGAGTTCAGCGTTCTGTGAACGTGAGATGTTAACTGTCATTGGGACATCCGTCCTTTCAATAGTTTTTGGGCCCGACGGCGATTGCATGTGGGGCAATTGCTTTGGTCCTTTAGCGATTGTACTGGGTTCATAGTAGAACCACAGCCTTTACAAGTCTTAGAACCGTTATAAATGGTGTTTTTAAGCTGTTGTTGAGTACTTAAAGCCACGTCTGTAGCCCCAGCCATGCCTTCGCCTGTGCTGTCTGTAAATAGCCCTGGGTCTTTACTCATTACCAATTACCTTCTGATTTAAGTCCTGCTTTTTTATGCGCTTTACGAGCGGTTTCTTCGCTTCTCTGCATGCCGCCAGACATAGTGCCTTCAGGTCTTAATTTATGGGTTTCATACCCTTGTGAATTCTTTTCTTTAGCCATAGCTGGATTAAGGTCATGTGCTTCTTCCATAGTAATTTTTCCATCAGCATATGCTGACTTTATATCTGCAATACCAGCAAACTGATTTCCATTATGGTTCATTAGATTGTGTTTCCTAACGTGTTGCGGCTAGTGCTCTGATTACCAGCAGGAGCTTGTGAGAAGTCTGATTCTACACGCTGAGCACTACGTGCACCAGGTAATCCAATGACATCTTCAATAGTTAATTCTTGGTCTGTATAACCATATCTATCTGGAAATAGGTTAATCTGAGGTAGATTAGGGCGTACCAAAGCTTGTAGTTCTGCACCGCTCATAGTCCATGTTGCCAAAGACTGATTAAGTAGGCGGTCTTGATTAGATTGGAATGGTCCTAGGTATTCCTGTGGAGGAAATGCCGCTTCCTCTGGAGTGTTAATTCCAGGGCGGTCTTTATCCCAGGGCTTATGACCATAGCGACCGTCTGCATATTTACCTGGCATGTTACTTCCACGCTGGTTTCATACGAGCCATCTGGTCTTGACGAGCCTGATTGATTTGCATAGGCGAATCGCTCTTAACTGTTGGGCCTGCTTTACCGTCATTAGGAAGGTGAGGAGCAGGAACTAACTTAGCAACTGGTGCATGGCGTGTTGAACGATACACATTGCCATCTAGTGCAGCTTTCATCTGACGACTAATACCTGCGTATGGTTCTAAACCTTCTGGGTAATAATAACTTTGCATATCAATACGTTCACCTTTGTGAACGCCACGCTGATATGAGCGTTGACCAATACGTACCTTGAGGCTATCTAATACATTTTCTGATTGACCGTTAGGACGACCGCGGTCATCACGACGTGTGCGGATAGTTCCTAAATAACCATCTGGATATTCTGCAGAAGGTTGACGACCAACACCCATACGCAAATGGTCAAGTTCACCACGTGCAACAGGAGTTCCACCTCCACCGTAATTGGTGTAGGTTCCTGACATGCCATTGGCACCTAGGTTCTGGGTGTTTTGATTAGGATTTGCCATACCACTATGGTAAGCGGTTTTCTCCCGCAAGTACTGCTAAATCACGGCGTGGGTCATAACCTTCGCCTACTACTAAAGAAACAATACCTGTTGGTGATTCTAGCCCGCTCTTATCACGGAACCAAGCACTTCCGCCATCCATGGCAGGCACTTGAATCCATAAACGTGGGCCAACTTGGTCAGCGCGGAAGTGGTGGAAGTGACCAGTTAACAAAACATCAGCTGAACCTACTGGTGTACGACCAGTTGCCTGTCCTGCAATCCACTTACCCATGTCTTTAGCTTGGTGACCGTGTGCCAAACCAATAATAGTTCCACCTAAATCTATCGCTAATGTAGCGTGGTCTGACTTAGGGTACATAAATTTAACATGTGACAACGCTGGGTTCTCTGCACACGCATCTTGCACAGCAGCTACAACCTCAATCTGCCATGAGTCAGTTGGGTCAATCATCATGATGCGATGTGGCTCATCGTGGTTTCCAGGAACAACTGGAACGATTAGCTCTTCACACAATGGTGCAAACGCCTTTACCCAAGCCATAAGTATGCGACGTCCAAGGCGCACCTGTTGTGTGACTCCAAGGTCACTACGACCAATCACCTTGCCGTGTTGTGAAGTAGTGCCTTCAATGCAGTCGCCAAGTTGTGGTAGTACAACTGTGCCAATCTTACGACCGAGCTTTAACAGCTCTTTATGACGTGCTACAGACTCTTCAATACCAAGCATGACTCGTGCAACAGTTGCCTCTGTTCCACCGCCTGCGTCCTTACCGTACTGCGTATCACCAATTGCATATATGGCATACAAGGGGCCAGTTGTTGCGTCTGTTTTTCCTGGCTTCCACTTGCTAATTTCTGCAACTAATGCGTCGTAATCTAAATCTTTACCGTTAACAAACTGGTCTGCTGGCTTTACGTTAACTCGTGCAGCCTCTAGCCACTCTCCGTCATAACGTTGCCAACGACTCTTACGAATACTTACTACAGTCCATACTGATGGGTCTAAATCAAAATCTTTAAACAGCTCAACCGCATCTGGGAGCTCTCCTGCTGTACGTGGTGTGGATACAAAAAATCCACCATCTGTACCAATGTCCATACGCGCCCTAAATTCTGGTGGCGTATTGGCTCTCTTTACTTCTTCTTCTGCGCCGTTTAGTTCGGCATTAATTAGTGCTTTAGTAATAGCATTTAATTTCGACATGTGCAATAACCTCTTAAGTGTGAGCGGAAGGCAGTTAATTTAAATGGCAATTCAGTTTCTTTGTTTAAATCTTTATATAATGATGCAACTACTACTTTATTGTTATTACGCAGTTCAATAAATGCATCTTGTTCTTCTTGAGGTAACTCGCTTATCCACTGACTTACAACGCATATAACGGGTTTTGTTGTTAAGTGCTTATTTAATACGTCTAGCACGAGCTCTCCTTGTCGTCATCGTGATTCAAACAATACCAGCCTAACACAGTATTTGGGTATGCACAATGAAAAACCCCCACCTAATTTAGGTGGGGGTCCTTGGTTGACAGCCTTATTTAATCTTGATTGTCTTTTCTTTCTTGCCTTCTGGAAGGATGCGCTGCAGCTCAATGGTCAAAAACCCATCGGCAAGCTTTGCCTCTCCCACAATTACGTCGTCCGCAACAGCAAACTTCTGTACGAAATTACGTGCTGCAATACCCTTATATGAGTATTCTGCAGTATCCTCGCCACGGTTGCCTTCGACTGTGATGATGTTTTCCTTGTAGGTAATAGTGACATCATCCTTCTTAAACCCAGCAATAGCAAGCTCAATCTCAGCTTTATCATCGGGTAGAGTCTTGATGTTGTATGGGGGATAGTTGGACTTAATACGGACGTCATCTAGGTTCTGCATGAACTCTAGGTGACGCTCAAACCCGAATGTCCACGGGTCTAGCATATTGTGTAGCGCCTTAAATGGGTCTGTAATTGTTAGCGCGGTAGTGTGTGGTACTTGCTTTGGTAGATTCCATTCATGCTTTGGATATCCACCCATTGGGTAGCCTGAAGCCATAATATATCTCCTTAGACGATATAACTTTTTGTGACCCTCCTAGTGAGCGGTCAGCAATAGTATACAACAATCTAATTTAGAATATATTCCCTTAATTCTTTTATATGCAAGAAAAGGTACATTTACTTGCAAATGAAATGCCAAAGGCCCCTAGTTACAGGGGCCTTTGCGCTATTTAGTTGTAACTACCCAGCCATTCCATCTTTGAAGTTAGGCGCTGAGCGTTTTACCGCTGAAGAAAGGATACGTCCATTGCTCTGTGTAGAGCTAGCTTCTGGAGCTGTGGACTTTTGGAACTTAACACGGATACCGTATCGTGCTCCACCTGTAGCAGTAATCTTAGTACGTGACGGCTTTGCCTGTGTGTATGGGTCTGTTCCACCCTTAGCATTACCAGTCTTCTTCACAAGTGTTCCCTTTACAGGCTTAGCAACTTGTGGCTTTGAACCTGCAGCGTTTGATGGTTCCGCAGATGTCGGAGCAATCGGTGCTGAGTTCTTTGTTGAATCTTTTGTCATTTGTTTTCCTTTGGCCTAGGATTACCTAACAGAGTAGGCTATTAAATGGGGAAATACAGTCTTAAGTCGCCTTGACATCAAAAATAATGGCAGAAATCTGCCCGTCATGGCTTTCAATACTGGTAAAACCTGGGATGCAAGTTAGGTCTAAACCGCGTGGGGCTGTGTAGCCACGTGCGATAGCGATAGCCTTTACTGCTTGATTGATAGCACCTGCTCCAACTGCACGGATTTTACAAGTGCGAGTTTCGTAGATGCTATGGGCGATGGCAGATGCCACGGCCTGGGGATTACTGCCCGCGCTTACACGCAGGATGTGTTCTTCTTGTGGTTGTTGCTCGGTCATGTGTACCTCGGTTTACGTATAGTGGAGCCCCGTAGGTACAATTATGAAGGCTATATTAAATTAGGTCTGTCTAAAGGTGTGGGTGCCTTGGCATAACTGCCACAAATTGAGCATTCCATATCCAACAGGTATTGGGATATTTCGTAGTCCTGGAAGCTAGCCTTGATGTTCCATAGGCTGGAGTCACAGTTAGGGCACTCATGGCAAACCACGTGCTCATAGGCCATAGTCCCTGTAAAATCGGGCTTTAGCTCTCTAATATTCCTAGCCATGTTTGCAATTAATAAAGTCGTTAGATATACGGTATGCAATATCCATATATACAGAAGCATTGGTAAACAGGTCTGTAGGGTGGTGCAAAGCCTCGTTATCTCTAAGACCCCAGTTTTCCCGCAGGTACTCTGTAAGTCCTGGGGTTAATTGAGCCATAAATTCATCAACGGTCATCCAGCCGTCTTCTCGTAGTTCTTTATCTTTATGCTTCGACATTATCGGATTCCCAATCAATCCACTCAAAGATTAGGTCATTAATATCAATAGTTCCTTCAAAACCTACTTCGTGAAGGTGCTCAATAAAGTCATCATCAGCTACTAGGATTGGTAACTCAAGTCCCATATCTTTCATTCCTGGGTATTCACGCATCCCACTTCTCCTTCCACTCTTCAATGAGCTTACGATTCTTCTCAATCTCTTCTTCTACCTGTGCAATCTCTTCTGGGCTCATCTTATCTTTATTGGCCTCAAAGAACTCAAGCCCTACATTGAAGTTAGATTCAAATACTGCTAGTTGTACTTGGCGACGCTCTTTAATAAAAGCGTCGCGTTCTGCAGCACGGCGAGCGCGTTTTTCCTGTGTCTTACTCATCCTTGACCTCCCCAGCCTCCGCCTTTAAATTGAACAGCAGGTGGTGTGTAGTTTTTTACCATAAATTCTCCGCACCCTTCACATGTAGGGCGTTGCACAGAGTCAAATGCAAAGTGCATCTCTACAGTGCGGTCACACTTCATACATGAAAAATCGTACATAGGCATTTAAATCTCCCTATAGTCTGGACTTTGTACCTGTTGGTAAATAGCCTTTTCATATGCAAGCGTACCATCCCCTGAGCATAGCCTTGCAAGTCCATATGCATCACAGGCGTTATCGTCAGTAAATGTTGGCCCCCACTTTTTGTAGGTATGCAAAATCATCTGGTTCTTCTGTCCCGTGCCTGCACCTGTTACATATTTCTTTAGCGTAGTTGGTGGAATTATCAATGGGTACTTGTCAATATCTGCCAACTCCATCTTAACTAGGCCACCAAGCTCACCTAGATGGAATACCTTGCCTTTAGCCCCCATCGCGTAGCCTTCCATGGCTACATCGATAATCTCTACCCTAGATAACCAGTCACGTATAAAAGCACGTATATCTAACATACGTGGCATACCTTTATTATTGGATTTATAAACCTCTGCGTAGTACTTATCGTCTTTATACGCACACATAGCAAACCCTGTAAAGGATTGGTCTATACCTAAATAAACTGGGCTACTGTCAGTGAGGTCGAGGCCTCCTTCAGTTTTTTTAAGGGACATATCTGTTAAACGAACCACTGCGAGCGTTTGAGGTACGACGTGTCAACTCACGGCTAGTGAGGGAGTAGTAGCGCTCTAAGTTCTCTAGGTGGGTCTCTAACAGCTTACGATAGGCGTAGGCAAAGTCCTTAGCCTTGGCTAGTTCAACTACCTCAGGCTCTGTTACAACGGCTGCCTTGAGCATCACAGACTTCTCTGTGCTCTTGCCCGTTGTCTTACCTAGTAAACCTTTGGCTACAGTCATGTCATATGCACTGTCAGCTTCAGCCTCTGCGAGGGTAGCGCAGGCTACCTGTGTACGAATGAAGTTTAGGTTCTCCATGTACTTGCTAGCCATAATCATTAGCTGCTGTTCATCAATAGCTGTGATGTCTTCTGGAAAATCAGGAAGCTCCAGCTTCATAGAGCGCTTGATAGGAAGACCTTGGTTTTCCAATACCTTTAGCACTTCTTCGCTAATACCTGTTGCTACTAAATCAGTCATTGTATCCTCCGCATCTTGAACACTGTCCCCAGGCATCAATATTACATGTTGGTGGCGTGTCATTTTTAACTGCTTCTACAATCATAGCAGCAGCCTCGAACAGTGGCGCAATAGCAAAATCAGACTTAGGTACTACAAATTCTTTAGCTGATTGGTCTGCTTTGTTTTCATAAATAAGCACAGCTTCCTGTGGTACATCTGGATACCCAATTAGCTCTGCCAACTTCATATAAATCTGTACTTGATTAACGTGCTTTTCAAATGGCGCTTTAATATCAGGCCATACCTTAGTCATGTCTCCGCCATGCTGAGCCATTAACTGTGGTGCTTCCCAGCGAATAGTGCCAGCACCAATAGACTTAATCTCTAACATAAGTGGATTACCTAGATTAACTAGCCAACCATCTGAGTGTCCTGAAATGCGTAGTGGCTCATAAAACAATGGAACTTCACGATACTCCAACGGACCATCATGACAATCAGACCCGCCCCAGAATTCTTCTTCACACTCAATGCAATACCACTTGCCATATAGGGTTCCCATTTCCTGAAACCACTTCTGCCACTTAGCATGGATAGCATGCCCTTCAGCAAACACGGAGTGTGTCTGTAACCTCATAACACGGTTGCTTATTGGTGCATGACCCTTTAAATGGAAGTAAGAAGCACGGTAGCACCACTCATCACTGACCATATCGGAGGGGTGTAGAACGTCTGTTCTACGGCTCATATCACGGGGCTTAGAGATTAGATGACGCTCTACAGAACCTATTACTCTGCTGTTCTTTTTAGCCACGTCGACGAATGCTTTCAGGGAGCCAGTAATTTGCTGGGGCTTGTTTGCTTTCATTGCAACAACCTATCACAACTTCTCCTCTGATACCCATTCTTTAAATGTTTTTCCTTCTTTATTTGCTTTGCGCTTTAATGCGTTGCGTTCACGGTGTGACATTCCACCCCAGATACCATGCTGCTCATCCATGCTATCTGCGTACAAAAGACACTGCTTACGAACAGGGCACTCTGGCAACCCATCTTTTCCATAGCACGTAGCTTTAGAAATGGTTGCTATCTTTTTATATTTTGCTTTGTCTCTTGGTGGAAACCAAAGCTCGGTATCCATGCCACGGCACTTAGCGTTATGACGCCATCCTTCTACGTGCCCGATGTCTTCGTACAATTACACTCCTGGAGGTAGTGGCGCAGCTCCAGGAAATCGTCTTCGGTTAACATTACGTAGTTCTCACCATCAAGGTGAAAGCCGAGGACAGGCATCCGACTCTCAACGATTGCTTCGTTGACAATCTTTTTTAGAACCGCAGCCTTAATGGTTACGGAGGTTTTGCCAGTCCACTTATGCTCTACGAGCAAATCGTCAGACCGAACATCGCCTTTACGACTCCAAAAGGCACCGCTTCCAGCTGAACGCTGTCCACCAATTGCCTTTGCAAGTCGGTCCTCGTGCTTCTTAGACTCTTTCTGTCCTTTAGTCCTCATCGGATGCTACAAACTTAGACCCTGCTTTAATAGAGTCCAGCACGTCGCGTTCTAAAGTTTCTTTAAGGTCTAACTCTTCCCGTATGGAGGCAAGCATAGCATCCTGTCCCATCCACTGTCGAGTCTCGCCTTGGAAGTCGTAGCGGTAGTAAGCACCTGCTCTGGTAATAACCTTGTTAAGGATACCCATAGCCATAATCTCTTTACCAAAGTCAATCTCTCCAGCAGGGATTTCTCCACCGTCTGCAAAGTAGAAATCAAAGACAGCAACCTGTGATGGTGGGGCTGACTTGTTCTTGATAACTCTAGCCTTAATACTCTGTCCTACACGGCGCTTATCCTGCCCAGTACCAACCTCAATCCACTCATCACGACGTACTTCCATGCGAGTAAAGAAAGCGTAGTCCTTGCCTAGGCCACCTGGGGTAGTGCGAGGGTCGCCATACATAACACCAATCTTTGAACGCCACTGGTTGATTAGGATGCCAATGAACGGGCGCTCAGCCTCAATGAGGGAGCGCTTAGATGCCTTACCTACCTTGCGGAAGAACTTGTTAGTAAGAAGCGCTGAGCGTCCTACAGTAGATTCCTCCATCTCCTTATCGTCTTCTGCTGAAGGGACCAAGGCAGGTAGCGAATCAATAACAATACAATCGACCGCTTTAGACCCAGTAATCTCGATGACTGTTTCATAAGCTTCCTCCATGATGTTAGTAGAAACTACATATAGACGGGATACATCTACACCGCAAAGCTCTGCATACTCTGGAACCCACTGCTCTGCTGCAATCCATACCGCAGTAAAGTTAGGGTCCTTCTTTTGATTAGCAGCAATAGTCTTCAATGCAATAGCGGTCTTGCCGTTGCTCGCTTCACCGATAATCTCATGCCACTGATTGGTAGGCCACCCACCACCTAGGGCTACATCTAATGACACTGAGCCAGTAGTCAAACGACCAATGCCTTCGGTAATCTCTGAACCGATAACGATGGTGTCAGAGCCGTACTTCTTATTAATCTTTGTTATTAGTTTAGTTAGTTCGGCATTCATTAAATGTGTCCAATGATTGTAGTTGGGTTAAATCCACCAGATGAAACTTGCTTTGCTGCTTGAGTAGGTCCTCCACCTTGATTACCTACAACACCTTTACCCATACCCGAACCACTTTGAGTAATTGGATATCCGCAATCGTAGCATCGCTTACGTGATTCAGGTGTTGCGCCACCATAGTTACCACTGCCACACCCTGGGCAACGCTCTGCTTGCGGTGTTGCTTGCTGTGTAGGCGGATACTGTGGCTGTGAAGGCTGAATGTATGTAGCAGGCTGTGGAGCTACATACTGTGGTGTTGGGGCTGCTTGCTGTGGTGCTTGTGTGCCTAACTTATTTGCCCACCAATTACTGCTCATCTAGTACTCGATTCTCCCACTCGGTCTTCTGTATATCGCCTGGCTCAATTAAACCTATTTCCATAGCCGAAGCGAAGGCTCCCATGATAGCGGATAAGCTGACAACTTTATACAGCACCCGCATAGTGTCTAATTCACGCTCAATTTCGTCGGCATTGTTAGGGTTGTCTTTAGTAATCTCATCTACCTGTACACCAGTAATAACGTCTGCTGCAATGTCAGCCATGGCATTTAAATAAGGAAGTAAGTAGGCGATGTTATCCATACGCTCATCAGAGTCTTCACGCTCTTTCTCGTCACCTTCTTCACTAGCCCTATTAAGGCCCATGATTTCTACAACCTCGTTAGGTTCTCCTAACTCTGTGTCATAGATATACCAACGAAGGATGGTGCTAAGAGGAATGTCCCTAGTAAATATCTGAAAGTCTTCTTCTCTTTTTTTAAAGCGGTCAAAGAAACTCACTTGGCTTCTCCCCACCGTTGTACGACCTTAACGTCTGCAATCAACGGTACGTCTAGCATATTGATTCCTTCCATCGCTTCTCTAATTGCTTCCTTTGTTTCATCAACTAGATGGTCAGGTGTAATGGTGACCAATTCATCGTGGACTGTCAATAGGATGTGTGATTCTTTTGGAATCATCTGGTGTGCCCTAATCATAGCAAGCTTCATGATGTCAGCAGCAGAGCCTTGGATGCGTGTATTAAACGCCTGGCGCTCAGCGCTACCCCTCTCCCCAAAGTTCTTAGAGTTAATCTCAGGGATGTAGCGCTTACGACCCATGATAGTGGTGACGTAGTTCTTGACCTTAGTAGCGCCAATAACTTTAACCCTGTACCGATTAATGTTGGCAAACTTAACAGCAAAGTCACTGAGCAGGTTCTTAGCCTCTGTAATAGAACACCCAATAGAACGAGCAATCTTGTCTGGACCTACACCATACGCCATAGCAAGCACCAAAGTCTTACCACCCTGACGATTAACACCCATTACATCACCAACGGTTGTATAGATATCACTACCTTCTCTATAGTTTTTTAACATAATAGGGTCCTGAGACATCGACGCAATGATTCGTGGCTCAATCTGTGAGTAGTCAGCAACTACTAACTTGTAGCCTTCTGGAGCGTAGAAGAGGTTTCGAATAGCTTTTCCGTGAGCTGTGGCTGGATTTGGTACGTTCTGTAAGTTTGGGTTACGGCTAGAGAAACGACCAGTCTCTGCGCCATGTTGGATGAAGTCGCAGTGTAAACGACCTTTGACGAGGAGACTGTCTTTGACTTCAATCTTAGATTTTCCACCTGTGGTTCTGACAACTTCGCCTCCTAGATATGGGATTACGTAGGTGCTTAACAACTTGTTAAGGTCTGCGTACTCCAGCAATGCTTTTACTAATGGGTCCTTCTCACGGTATGGCTCAAGCGCCTCTGCTGATACAGAGTAGTCAGATACTTCTAACTCTCTACCTTCCATGTCCTTCTTAATACCTTTGCCTGTAAGAACCTTAGGCTTTAATCCGCGACCGCCCATGTCCTTAGATGTGTACAGCAACTCTTGCTTCTCTGGATTAGAGTTAAGATTAAACACACGACCAGCTACTGAGTAGATGGTCTCTCTTGTTGCCTCAATGTCTTTTTCTAACTGCTGATGTAAATCACCTAGCGCGTTCTCATCAATAGGTGCTCCTGCCAACTTCATATGGCAAAGGACTTCTAGCACGTCCATCTCTAGCTTCATGATGTTGTCTACATCTGCAGCATTAATCTTTTCTTTTACTACCTTCCATAGAGCAAAGGTGTACTTAGCATCTAGATACGCGTACTTAGCAACAATATCAAAAGCATGTATCTCTACCTGTGCTCCAACACCCTTAGTCATCTTGTACCCAAGCTCACGCTCTAAGCAATCATCTAAACCACACTTGTTCTTATTGCGGTTGTCGTAGATAAACGAGCCAACCATGGTGTCAAAATAAGGACCTGATGGAATACGACCACCTAAGTACTTTGCTACAGATGTAAGGTCAAAGACTAAGTTGTGACCTATAGTTAAAATCTCTTCGTTAAAAAACAACGGCTCTAAAGCTTTAAATACCTCTGTTGGGTATAGCTGTTGTGGGGCTGGACCAAAGACCTGCGTGGCTTTCTTATCGTCAGCCGAGTAATCCGCTTCTCGTACTTCTAAACCTTTGTCTTTGCGCTTTTGCCCTTGTCCTGTAAGCGGACGTATAGTTTCAATAAACTCACCATTGGGATGTCCCATTGGGATTACATCTCCACGACCATGTGTAGCAAAGCTTAACCACAGCACTTCATTAACTACTGTGACTCCACGGCGTGGGCCTACTGTTTCGCAGTCATACGCATACGCGTCCTGCTTAAGATAGTAAGCCACCATCTCATCTAACTGTTCTTTAGTCGTAATAATGTTCATAGGTTCCTTAAATAGAAGAAGGCTGGGGGTCTTAGCACGTGTTGCCCCCAGCCTACTACTAGAAATTAGAGAAGGGAGTTGGCAATTTCTTCAAGCTCTTCCCAAGTGTGCTCCTTAATTACAGAGCGCTCGAAAGGCTTGATAGCTGCTACGCCATCTTCTGCCATCTTCTCATCAATGCCCCAGTCTTCTAGGAGGTCGCGTGGCTTGATTGAGTTAAGGTTGTAAACAGTCTGTTGCATCTTGCCTGTACGGCTGATTGCCCAGTAGTTCTTGGTCAATGGACCTTGTGGTGAAAACTCTGCAGAGTGAAGTGTCTTATACAAACGTGGGCTTGCAATTAGCATCTGACGTTGTACACCTGAGGGTGTAATAACGGCAATTGTAAATGCTCGCTTGTCTTCAGGCTTGCTGCCAAGCTTTGTGCACAATGGGTCGTTAGCCCCAAGAGAAACGTATGAACGCTTACCAACAGTTTTTTGCTGTAGGAAGTGTTGCTTGTAAATTGCAAAAGGACCGTTTTGGTCGATGAACTTAATTACTGTGAACTCACCATCAGTGAACTTAAACTCTGTTGGAAAGTCACCTGAAGAAGTTGAGAGCTTATCTGCTGCATCCCAACCTGATTGTACTGCTGAAGATGTTGCTTGCTCTGGACGACCCTCGACAACTGCGTCGATTGTAAAGTCATCAGTAGCAGGCATGTATTCATCTGTTCTATTGATAGCCATTTGTTTCCTTTGTTTTAGTGGTTTTTATTTAGTTTCTTCTGCGCGGATGTTACTCCACGCCTCTGCAATTGCATCAGTCAATTGCTGGTTGGGCCACTTTATCCTAGTTTTATCTAGGGCGCCAGCCTTTCCAAACAACGTAACTGCTGCGTCAATCTGGGACCGTGAGTATAACCTACGGCCTTTGATTTCCTTTCCCGTGGCATCTTTCTTATCACCTAAGCGATAAGAGGGAGCAGGTAGATAACCCTCTTTCATCCAGTAACGGATAGTAACAAGTGGGCGACCTAACGCTACCGCTAACGCACCAATGGTGTAGAACTCCATGTCCCTACCATTAGGTAACGTCTTCTTAATTGGATTGATTGTCCAATCAGAATCTTTTTTATTTACCTTCTCTTCTTTTACGCGACGCTTGCGCTTACTGTTTGGATAGTACTCATCCAAATCAGATAAGAAGTTGTCAATCTTATCGGTCATTTACTTCCCTACGATGAACGCGTAACTTACCTTAGATGGGAACATAGTATCAATGTCTTCTTCTGACAAGTGACCGTTATAAAACGCAGCCATGATTGCTGATTCATCAAGGGTGGGAATCATTTTAATACAGGTATCTTTAATACCTTTTTTGTTAAGAATAATTTCTGCAGCAGCAAGGTCTAGGTTTTTAGATACACGACGTTGCTTCATTATCTGCTGGTCTTCATTGTAGTTAAGAACAATGTGACCTTTTTCGTCTTCTACACCAAACTCATCAATAGTTTCAGTGAGGCGCTTTTTAATAATTGTCTGACGTTCTGTCAGTTGTGTAATCTGGTCTTTGAGAACTGTAAACTGTTTTACATCTTCTACTACGGCATCTTGATTCATAAGTTTCCTAACGTTTAGGTTGTTAGGACAGAACTTAATGGATGCCTAGAAGGCTGTCAAGTTATTTAGCACCCTTAGCGCGATGTCCTCTAAAACCTGTTTTCTTTTTATTCATAGAGCCTGGCTTCTTGTAGCCAGCTCCGTTAGGAGTAGCTGCCTGGCGTTGTTCTAAAGCCTTAGCAATCTTATCGTGGTGTTTTCCCATTTGATTAGTCTTCTTTAATATAGGTTTCTAAAGCATCAATGATAATGCTGGTAACCGTAATCTTTTCAGCTGCAGCTTTCTTCTGGACAGCAGTCCATAGCTGGTCTGATACGCGGATGGTACGCGTCGGAGTCTTAGGTGCGTTAGGCATTGTATAAGTGTACACACCCAACAATAGGTGTTGGGTGTAAACGCTCCCCACCAAGGACTCGAAAAGCTGGCAGACTAGGGGTCGAACCTAGAAGTCTCCTGGTCCAGAGCCAGGCGTGTTGCCAGTTACACCATCTGCCATTGGGTTTAAATGCCCGAATGTTCTTTCCATGTGGCAATTAGCGCATACTACATCACATTTAGATATCTCTTCAACCATACGAGCTAAGGTAGTTCCATTTCTAGAGGCGGTTGAGATGGTGAAACTTTTTTGACTGCGGTCCAAATGGTCAAACTGCATAACATAATAAGGATATTGAACCCCACAATCAGCGCAAGGTTTGTCTTTAGCTTTATTAACCAAATCCCTAAGAGCTAGGCGATTAGTCTTATTTCTGTTATATAGCCTAGCTTTTTCAGCAGGGTCAGTGTGGTAGTACTTGGAGTACCAGGACTTTTGACACTCTTTACAATAAGGCTGATAACCAATAGAACCGTCTTTGTTGACTCGTTTTTTGTTATAGCTTTCTAGTGGTTTATCTTTGCCACATCTGGAACAAGGTTTCATGCCTTAAGGGTATACCTATATTAAGGACTCGTACCGCTAAAGTAGGTTCTAATCCTGCCATTAGACGAATGGGGAATGGAGCGGTTGACGAGGCTCGAACTCGCGACCTGCACCTTGGCAAGGTGCCGCTCTACCAACTGAGCTACAACCGCATTGCTGCCCCACCTGGACTCGAACCAGGGACACTCGCATTAACAGTGCGATGCTCTGCCAACTGAGCTATGGGGCACTAGACGTTAGATGACTGAAGGAAGGACTTTAGGCTTCCTACAGACATTGACACCTTAGTTTCATCATCATCTACTCCTTCGCCATCAATAATAGCGTTAGCAATAGAACTCTTTTGTTGTAGGGCTTCCCATTGACGTTCTTCAATGGACCCTGCGATAACTATATCTTGAATTACGATAGAGGGCCAAGTTGATGAGGCTCTCTTAATACGTCCGTTACGCTGTGTGGCGGTACCTGATGACCACGGTAGGTCATAGTTAATCAGCATGTTAGCTGCAGGTAGGTCTACACCATAACCGCCAGCATCGGAAGAAATAAGAACACGAACAGTAGGGTCGCTATTAAAAGCAACTTTGTTATCTTCTTTAGTTTTAGCATCTAGTTTCCCTGAGTATAGTCGGCACTGCTCTGGCCCTAGAGCCTCGGCAATCTTGTCAAGCATGTCTACGTAGGTAGCAAATATGACTACTTTGTTTTCCTGATTCTGGTCCAAGAAGTCCTTAACATACTGAGTAAGATAGTCAAGCTTAGGCGAGTTACCAACACTATCAAGAAGACCCCCATCAACCAGTTCAGTGACATAAGCAGAACCCTCTCCTGACATTAGTTTAAACTTTGCAGCGCTACTCTTTAATAACTCTGGGTGTGAGCAGAGCATTTTTAATGCTCCAATCTTAGACATAATTTTTCCACGCATCTCATCCTGTGGCCCACCACGTGTGGACTCCATGCCGTAGTGCGCCATTACGTTGAAGTTAGAACCAAACAAGTCTTGAGCTTCATCAAGGTCCGCTAACAAATCTTGTGAGATGCGTGTGTATAACTTTGAGCATGCTCTATCAAAGACAATTTTTATAGGGTCTTTATGGATGGTGTCAGGTAGATAAGGCGACACATCTGGGTCTTTCTGCGCCTTACGTACGCAGACTTCCTTCATCCTTGTGTGTAGGGTAGAAAGGTTGCGGTAATACTGAGGTGCTCCCCAAGAGTTTCTTACAATAAAAGCAGCGTCAAAGATGTCAAACCGACCAAGTACGCTGGCGTCAACAAATTGCATAATGCTGTACAACTCTTCAGGCTTACCATTTTCAATCGGAGTACCAGTGAGTGCATATCTATATTTAGCATTGATTAGCTTCTTTACTGCTCGGGAACGTTTGGACTTGAAAGACTTAATAGCTGTGGCTTCGTCAAGGACAACGAATCCTCGTGGTAGGTCCTTGATGGTATCCCAGTCGTTAACAACTTGCTCGTAGTTAAGAATGATGTAATCAACCCCTGAATTCCTCCAGTCCATAGCTTCTGCGTATTGGGCTGCCCGCTTCTTTGGCGTTCCATCAATGACCAAAGCTTTAGAAGTTCCATCGGTAAATTTCTCAATCTGATTAGCCCACTGGTATTTTAATGAGGATAAGCAGATTATAAGACCTGGCTCTGTAACTTTGTTCTCATCCATCAAACGTTCTATGGCTGCAATAGTAATAACAGTTTTACCAAGGCCTAGGTCATAGGCCACTAGCACCTTGTGACGTTCAACCATGCGGTCTACAGCCTCTGGCTGATAAGGAAGTAAAGTCCCCTTAAAAGTCATAGCTATACTCCTTCTTCTTAGGTGCTGGCTTTGCACCATACTTCTGAGCAGGGCACTTACCTCTACCGTGAACTCTAGCAAACCCTTGCTGAGAACCTTGTATTCGCTTCTCGTGCTCTACCGCATCGTACTCAAATAAAATCTGGCCCATCTTCATGCAGTGACCACAACGCCAGACCACATACATACCTTTAAAGTGCTTACCCTCTTCTGTAACCCAGTCTAAATCTTTACGCGCCCAGGTCCAACAATGGCCCGCGCAGTTTTTATCGTAGCTCATCTTTACGCCAGTGGAGATAGGACTTGATGTAAACAATTCCGTAGGCAACAGCGGCAACAATGAACCCATACTGGTCTGTTGTTAAAGCGTAGACAATCCAAAGACACTCATTAAGACAGAGGATTAGCCATCCCCAAATAGTTTTTCTACCTACAAAGAAAATACCAGTTACGCCAATAGCGGCTAGTAACCAAGACCAATACTGATAATCAATCATACGTAAGCTCTCATTCTTGTTCCAATTAATACCGCTAAGTCTTCAAGCGTACCATTGTTGAGGAATATCTGGTCAACCTTTTCACCATCCATAGCAGTCTCTGATGCATGAGTGTTTACTGGTTCTATACCTGTGCGCTTTATACGCCAAATCTGTGCGTCATCGTACTCTCTAATTTCTTTAGCTTCGTTAGGGTATCTGACATCAGTAATAACAAAGTTGCCTTCCCAATGAACTTGACGCAAAGCTTGATGTACCCAGAAATGCTCACCAAATACTTTGCGAGCGCCTACGCCTAGGTTCTGTAGAAGGGCTCTGACTTCAGGGAAAGCAGTCTTTGCTACATCCCAACCATAACCATCTACAACTCCTTGAAGTCTGTAGCCACCATCTTTAACTGTAGGGTTCATCTCATACAGAAGTTCTCGGATAGGGTCAGCAAAAGCAACACGGGTGTACCCATAATTATTAACCAGTATCTCAGCAACTGAATCTTTACCTGACTGTGCATATCCACATAGACCAATAATCATTTTAACTCCTTAACATATGGGTGGCGTTTTCAAGTCCCCAGACTATCTCAGCTTGAGACATTCCGCCAACGTCTTTCATATCTGTTTGCGAATAGTTAAATAACCAGCACTCAAGGCCATACTCTTTTGCCCGCTTAAGCAGGTCGCGAGTAGCCTCATTACCAGCCTTATCATTGTCCATTGCAAAAATTACACGCTGACCACCGCGAATTAAATTAAACTGCATGTCAGAGACTATGCATCCATATACCGCTACGCCCCCTGGAAAACCCACAGAAGCTAAACGGATAACATCTAAAGGTGATTCAACAACAATCATGTCTCCGCCCTCGTAGAGGTCGTAACCGAACAAGGCGTCGCCTTTCTTTACACGTGTAGTGTTTTTAAAAATGCGACGTTCATGGCCTTTCTCCTGCCATCCCATAAGCTTATTAGTTAGTGGGTCTCTAATAGGAATAATCCAAGACTTGTCAGTAGAGTTCCAACGTACGCCATACTTCCAAACAAGGTCTGGTAACAAGCCTCTACTTAAACATGTAGCTCCAGGCACTCCTTTAAACGCACTAAGCATAGACTCGTGGATGATAACTGGCTCTTCTTGCTTTTGGTCTTTGGGGTTTGTAAGGCGTTGAAAACGAGAACGCAAAGATGACTCAACTCTTGCTGCTAAATCTAAATTGCCACCACCAGCTACACCACCAACCTGCTCTATAAGTGTGTAGATGTTTCCCTTCCACTGACAAGAAAAACATATGAACGCACCACTATCGGCATTTATCCATAGCGATGGGTTTCTATCTTCTTTGCCTGTACGCTCTTTATGAGCAGGGCAGTTAATCTGAATCTCATCGCCACGAGTGTCGTTGACACTAAGACCTAAACTAACAAGAGTGTCTTTCATTTCCTCTATAGTCATTAGATATCACTTGCATCAATTTCGCGGAATGTACCTGTGCCCCAGTCCCATAGAAGTGAAACGTCTACGCGACCAGAGTTACGGCTGTCAAGAATCTTAAGTACACGAGTGTCATCTACATTCTCGTCTTCTCTCTGTAGACCAAAGATAACGTCAGCGTCTTGGTGGAAAGAAGATGAGTAACCAATAGAGTCGGCAGTTACCTGACCCTTCTTCATCTTCCAGTTAAGTACCTGAGTAGAAATAACTACTGGAACTTTATAACGCTGAGCCATACGCTTTAGCGAACGGGTGATGTTAGTGATTGCCTGTGGGGTGTTCTGCTCACCGCTCTGCTCGTCAATCATAAGGTAGGTACCGTCAATGAACACGATGTCTGGATGTAGAACTTGAATCTTGTTAGCAATACCAGAGACGGTAGAGCCGTTAGCAGAGTCCACTAACCAGAACTTCTTGCGCATGCTTTCTAATGATTTAAGCTTCTGCTTGTATCTTGCTTCGTCTTCTGCAGATAAAGTACCAGTTAATAAACGTGTGTGTGATACGCGTGAACGCATAGCATCGTAACGAGTCTGCTGTTCGTGGTTACTCATTTCAAATGACTGGAACATCACGCACTTATCCTGCATGTGAATGTTCTGTGCAACCTGCAAAGCAAGAGTTGACTTACCAGTCTTAGGTGGAGCAACAATAACAATTAGCTGACCATCTTGTAAGCCGTTAGTTGCTTGGTCCATAGTAGGGAAACCAGTAGGAACTCCAAGCATGCCTGGATTGTTCTTTCTAAACTCGTACTCATTGAAACGCTCTAGTGCGTTATCAGTAAGGTCTAAGTCGCTAGTCTTACTAAGACCGTCTTCTTCTAGCTTGGCTAGGTTACCTTGAATAACAAGTAAAGCCTTTTCATGGTCTTTTTCTTTTTCCAAAATATTGATGGTTTCATCCATCATATTAATGGTTGCAGCCTTACGTCGGTCTGAGATTACAGTGTCAATTAAATAATCAACGCTGTCATTTACTTCCAACAACTTATAGGCGGGGAAGTTACCCGAGATAACATCTAAGCTTGGGCACTCTGCATAGTTAAAGAAATGCTGTCGTGTAAATATCCATACACGCTTTACATCAGGGTCAACAAACCAACTGTCGTTAACGCCTCTATCAAATAGTGGGGCTAGGTTGCGGTCTGCAAGTACTTTACTTAGTAGCTTTGCTTCATTGTTCATAGTTCCTTAAATGTCCTTCCCCATCGACCGTATTGTAAGAGGCGCGAGTCTACATCAACAACGCCAACAACTTCAGGTCTATAGGGAAGTTCGTTGACCAAATGATTAACCGATTCGTATGCCGTAAAGTATCTAAAGGGATTGGTACCCATCTTGTCAAGTAGGTCCATAGCTTCAGATAAATTTTCTTCGTCTAAGTTGTAAGACACAAGTTCAAGCGTCACCCCTGCACGGGATGTATATAAATATAGATAGCTTAAAATATCGCGTCTAAACTTTTTATTTATTTTTACTGATGGGATTATTAAAAGCTTCCGCTTAACGGAAACTTCTACATCCATAATCAGGTCTGTTGTAACTAACAACCTTTTGGGGAGTTCGTTACTGATATCCCCGTGCTTCATTTAAAAGACTTCTATCTTACCGAAGCGAATTACAAAGTCACGGAAGTCTTCTTTAGATTGCTTAGCTTTAAACACGTCATCTTTAGTAGCTCGACTAGAGAACTCTAAAGGGTAGTTGTCTCCACCGTTAGATTTAACACGGGCTTGTACAAACTTAACATGCTTGCATGTGCTGCGACCTTTGTATCCTTGGCATGTGCAATAGAACTTGTTGTCGTCATCAACAGACACTTCAAAGATTCCTGGACCAGGGGTCTGGGATTGACTTAGAAATACTTGTACAAGTTTAGTATCCATTACCTTGCTCATTCTCGTAGGTCTCCTTTGTTAGTAACCATTTCATAATATAGGAATGCTTCCTTGGCAAAGCTTTCGGTAGCGTCTCCGTAAAGACTACTCCAATCGTCAAGCATGACGTTGGTGGTCACTATGGTTGGCAGTCCTTGGTTGAACCGTGTACGTAGTACGTGGTGCAACACGTTCTTCTGCCACCCGCTTAGGCTAGCGTGTTCCTTGCCTACATCATCTATCACTAGGACTCGGATGTTGTAGGAGTCATGCGCCTCGCCTAAGACACCATAGTAGAGGACCTCCTCCCAGTCTGTCGGGCTATCCATCATGCGACCTTGTAGGGCCAAGACGTCATTAAAGGTCATAAAGTAGCAGGGACGTATTAAAACCCCACCTTCCTCAACATCAAAAGCATCAATAGGGGAGTTAAGCATGATGGTCTGGATAATAGATGCAGCCACTGTTGACTTTCCACGACCAGGCTTTCCAGCTAACAACAATCCCTTACCGCAATACTTACTAGAAGAAGCACGGACGTTCTCACCTTTGTCAAAAACTTTAAGCCAGCTTTTAATATCTGCAATGTCATCTTTGTCAGTGTCTTTGCAATCATCTACTGTCCAACCTAGACGAGCCTTTGGTATGCCAGCAGCCTTAATCCATGAACGACGACGAACCTTCTGGTCTTCAAGTTTGTACATCACTCAACTCCTAACTGTGCACGACGCTTTGCTTTAACAGACTCTACACGTGATAGGTCTTCTGGCGCCAGTGCACGTTTTGCCTCTTCCAACATGGTGGGAGCATACTTTATAAATCCAAAGAAGAGAGCGTCTGGGCTTCGCTTATCTGTATCGTGCTTCTGACTGTCAATCCAACGGTCAAGAATTTCTTTTTCAATATCGCCAGTAGTATCAAAGTCTGCACGGAAATTTTTCATGGCACTAATAAACGCGGGACGTTGGTTGGTGGTGACCTCACTAATGTGCCACACAGTCTTAACCACTTCCGCAAAGTAATTAACTACATCCGTAGGGGTCCACTTCTCAACGGGACGTGAAGCCCTAATCTTCTGACGGTCAGTGTGCTTCTTCTGTTTAGCCTCTGTGCGTTCCTCAGCCTTGCGCTTACGGTCCTTTTCTATCTCTGCTGCTAAGTCATCTGGGTCTAGCCACATGTCGACTCCTTCGATAAATTCTTCTTGTTCTTTATGGGACGCACTTAGTGCGTCCCCTTGGTTAACTGAATATGCTTCTATGCTATTAGGATAATTAGCTAGATAGCTATTCTGTGATATAGAGGGACGGGTTTTCCGCAACGGTGCCGTTGCGGGTTTTCCGCCACGGTTCTTCCCATCCTTCATGTGTTTCTTGAGGATGTCAACACCCTTCTGGGTAATCTCCACAGTGGACCAAAAGTTCCCTTTGTCCGTTTTCCCTTTAATCAGGGCTATCAGGTCGTTAGAGCGCAGCTCTATCAAGCCTGAGGAAACATAGTCCTTACCCACCCCAAGAGCCTCTGAGAGGCCTTTGGAGCCTCCTGAAGCCCCCTGTGCGTACACGTGTAGGAGCAGCCCCAAAGCCTTAGGGCTTAGGTGTGTCTGTGTCATTACGGCTAAATTCCTCCTTGAAGGCACGGGCAAAGATGCGGGCTATTTCTTCGACCCCCGCGTAGAGATTTTCAAGACCTTCGTCGTCTTCTTCGTCTTCGTCTTCGTACTCTTCGTCATCTTCTTCTTCTTCACCGCTTTCTTCCTCCTCCGCGCCATCGTCTTCGTCCTCCTTTGCACTTTTAGTTACGCGCTCTTTTTCTGGGAAGTCAATCACCTCCGCTTTTTTAATATCAGCAGATGGGTTGATTGGGACTAGGCCGTCAGTAAGGTCAAAGCACTTAATATCAGCTTTCTTACATGCAACTAGAACGTCTAAAGAAGTATTATCTTCATCAGACCAGAGAAGAAAAGCAGTTGTCTTCTCTCCAATAATGATTTCAACAGCTTTGTTTATTGGGTCTGGGTCATTAATCATAGAGCCAGCGGGTAGGTTAGTTAGGTTAGCTCCTTCTGAAGCTACGTAAACAACCTCTTTGTTTTTTTCTTTTGCATACTGTGCAACAAAAACTTGTGACGGTGTTGGGTTACCAAAGATTGGCATAACAACAATGCCGTCTTCACCATTGGCATAGTAATGGTCTTCCATTAATGCCTCAATGTTTGCGCGACTTGTCGCACCGTTTCCTGCTACCAGTACATAGTACTTGTCCATGTGGACCTCCTTAGGTGGCCCACATACTACACCTATTCTTCGCGAGCGCTATTGATGACGGCAGGCTTGTAGGTGGCGACCCTTTCTACAAGGGCTAGTAAAGATGCCCCCAGGAATGCCCCCGCTATGGTGTAGAGGATGTAGCTCTTAGTAGTTGAAACTTCAACTAAATACACAGCTACTGCTGAGAATAAGATAGAGAACCCAGCATTTAATATTTGAATACCTATGAAGATACTAAGGACATCTAGCAAAGAACGTATGGCAGCTAGGAAGAACCCTGTAAAGCATCCGATAAGAAGTAGCTCAAGCATGAGCCTATCCTACTACGTATTTGGCTGTGCTAGGTATATGGCGTAGGTAGAGCCGCTGGTAACCCAGTCGTCCAAAGCACCTTTAACTAAACGAGATTGGATAGCTCTGCAGTTTTTGTAGTAGTGGCTACGAGCCTGGTTAGGGACATTACCTTCCCAGAACAGGTCAGAGCCAGGGATAATACGTCCATTAGTTCCGTCAAAATAATCTAGTACTAAACCAGAGTTCTCAAAAAGAGCTTCCTTAACCAAAACAGTTCTAGAAGACGCGTCTGCTGTCCAAGTTAAACTAACGGTTGCATAGGCTGCCGTAGCTGGGGCCAGGGCAGAGACGCTTGGACGCGAGTAGTCAGCGCTAGTAAATGTAATAGCCTGAGTGTTAGTAGACAGTAAAGTCTTTGATGAGTCGTACCATAAGATGTTTATAGAACCACTACCGCTAGTTTGAGTCCCACCCTTAACATACAAGCTAAATGTGTAGGCAGAAGTAGGATAAAAAATCTTCATATACTGAGTGTTGTTAGTAAAAGAGCGAAGAGTCACAACACCAGAGGCAGTTGATGTTAGTGTTGTAATATCCGCTGGTCGTGTAATAGTACCGTTTACAATAGACCAAGGTGCAAAGTTGCTACTTACGTTAAAAAGAACAGGGTTAACCAACTCATTGATTCGGTTAGCTTTAAGAGTGATGTGTGATTGACGAGCCTCATCAAAGTCAGTAACACTGCTAGCTTGTTCAAATTGGCAGTTGTCAAAATAGTGGCGCTCATTAGATGCCGCGTTAGCTACGTTAGAAACCGTAATAACAGGAACCGCGTAGTAAGACTCTTGAACAAGTTTTGTAGTAACAAGGAACCCAGAACCATTAGCGCTACCAATGTCTGTCTTATTTAAAGTAAAGACTGTTGTTGTATCCGCACCTTTACCACCGTTAATAACGGCAATAGAAATAACAGCTCCACCAAATATAGTTACGTTAACTCTTGGAAGAATCGTAGGTTGTTTTCCAGATACGTAGGTTAACGGCACGTTTGCATATGTTCCGTCTGTATATAAGGTTCCAGCTGTAGTGTTATATGGGTTAAAGGTAATGTTACATGGAGCTGAAGCAGACACTACCCCTCTTGCAGAGAATGAACCCGCAACGTTAGATACAGAGTTACCAGTAGTTGTAGACATAAAGGTACCAAGACGGTCGTACCAACTAATACCCACAGTAAAAGTTCTAGAGGTTACGCTAGCGGCTGAGTACGCGCTAAAGGTGTATTGGTCTCCAGATGTTATTGGAATGCCGTAAACAATAGGGTTAGATGTTCCACAACTAGCGGTCACTACTGCTGCAGTTGAACCAGCGTTACTTAATGATAGATAGCCTTTTTGCTTGTTTGGGTATAAGGCTGGAGCAGTAGGTTCATTACGAGCTGCTGGGTATGGGGTAACAGTTGGGTAGCTTTGAGTGTCTGGGTTAAATGCTGACACCAATGCAATATTAGGAGCCACAATATTTACGTCAATACCTGTTGGGTCTGAGCCTGTAATAGCAACAGGGGTAGCAGAATTAAACTTAGGAATTTTAAAACCACTTAATGTTACAGAATCTCCAACAGCATATCCATTAGCTCCAATATTTAAGTGAACGGTATTGGAGTTTACAAAGAAAGAGTTAACCGTGTAAGACTTAATCTGGCGTAAGGTACCGCTGTTGTCTGTAGATGCCCAACGTCCAATACCCTCTTCAAACGAGGAGTCGTTGTAGTCCAGCATTAAGTTGTGACTTGATGTAATACCCTCCACTACAGGGTTGATAGACCCTTCAATTGGAGAAGGGCATGCCCATCCAGTAAATGCTTTTACGTATTGTCTAACACCTTGTGAGGAACCTTTTTCTTTTGATAGCTGCACAGAGTCACGTACTAATACTCTTGAGTTTTGAAACCCAATCTCAGGTTCAAAGTTAATACCAAACTGATTTAACAACAAAGGAATAACAGTGTTAGACATCTGTTCAAAGTTAAATCTTTCAAATAGAGTTTCAACCGTGCCCTTAATGTAGTCAAATTGATAACCAAACAAAGATAAAAACTCTCTTAAATCACTGTTGTCGTAATTTGAAGACGCTACATAGGGAGTGGTTATCTTTGTAATTTCAGGCATTAAATCATATAGTCGGTTTCCGCCACCATAGTTAGGTACAGCAAACCCAATAACTTTACCCGCTAGAACCCAAGTGTCCTGTACAGTTTCGTTAACAAAAATAGAATAGTAGTAAAACTTTGGTTTTTGTAAATTTACAGTATCAACATATGAAACATCGTTATCTGATTTTTCAGTAGTAAATACGTTTATACCATCTGTTATGTTTACTGGAAATCCGTACGGGCTTCTCATCAGCTTTAGGGTGTCCCAGTCTCCGACTGGTTTTGCCCAATTAATTGTTATCTGCAGGTATCCAGAAGAGATAGCCGTTACTGGAGAAGCATCAAAAGTTAATGGGTTATCGCTACCATAGTAACTTAGGGGGAAACTAGGGGAGCTGTAGTAATCAAGACCGTAACGTGACATCCTATTCGATGCCTCCAGTTACCGTTAGGTCAAAGGTACCTAGTTGAGGAAGCTCATTAGTTGAGCAGATAATATCTCGAACGGTAAGAACTGTTACCTTTGCTAGTCCAGTTACAGCAGTAGTAAGTACGTTAGTAGCAATACATACGTAGCTAAATGTTGTTGGGGCTGTAGCCGTAATAACGTATGTGCCATTAAACGTATCATCAACGTTAGTGATAAGTACGGTCTGACCTACAGATAGGTTGTGAGTAGCGGACGTAGTTAGTGTGGCTACGTTACTTGTAAGTATCTTGTTATTAATAGAGAACGTTTGTTCTTCATCTCCTCGTACCATCTTAATCACAGAGGCTCTTGATACACCAGCCACTGCATTAGCAGAGCTTAGAACATCTTGTAGATTAATACGGTCGTTAAATGCCACGTTGTCAAAAGCAAACAACTCTTGAATAGCAGACTGAATGTCTGCTGTAACTTTAGCTTTAACATATTGCGGTAAGATAACACAGTCAAGTTTAAGTTGAGCAGGTACGTACTTAGGTGGTTGGAATGTCAACGTTGTGCCTGGAGGAGTCTTATCTGAGAAAAAGGTATAAACTTTCTCAACTAAGTTGTTAAAGACAGTTGATGCGGTCAAACCATCAGACTGAAGTCCAGAGTCTCCATAAGGAGCTAAGTAAATAGTAATGCTGCTATAAACTTCAGCAATAGAAATTGCTTTAGCCACTCCCTGTACTTGAACAGCAAGAGATGAATAATCAGCCAACGATACAGCACGGCTTAAAGCTCTGATACTTTGCGGAGCGTTTACTCTGATAGAGTCAGTTGTTTCTGGGTCCGCTCCACCAGATGCTGCTCCAGAAATCTCACCCACGTTTTGGTTCACAACAGTCAACCCAGTTACCTGGTTTGTAAGAATGAACTTAATAGTGTTAGCTGATACGTTTCCTTGAATTCCTCCGCCTACACGGTAGGTAGCAGTAATTTGAGCACCATTAGCTGGAATACGACCGCTGATTCCATCTCCAAACGTTACATATGTAACGTTATCAGCATCAGCTTCTGCAATAAATACTGGGTCAAATTCTTGGTAATCAATTAGGTAGGGAACTTGAGAGTAGTTAACTCCCGCAATAGTTAAGGATACGCTTCCGTTAATAACTGGGCTTTGAGCTAATTCAAATATTTGGTTAGGGGTACCGTTAGATACTCCAATAACTTCATTAGTAACTGTCTCACCTTGAGTTGCAGCTACAGTTGCTGAACCGTTTAATGCCCCAACTTTTGCTGGCACAGTTACAGCCACATCTGTTTCAAATATAACCTGAGTTCTTTGTCCGTTGTTTACTACGCTAGTAGCTACCTGAGTCTTTGCTGGTACTGTAATTGGGTCCGCAGTAGAGTTCTGAAATGTAAGAAGTACAGTTGCTGGAGTTGCTCCTGTAGGAACATACCCAAGAATTTTTGCAATATTAAGTACGCTGCTTTTCTGGCTAGCGGTAGACAAAAATGACTCATTAAGTGAACGGTCAATATAAAAGTTTAGCTCATCAGCAACATATGAAAACAGTTCAATCAGTGTCATACCAAAGTCTGAAGGGTCGCGGTTAGTCCACTGAGGCGCAAAGTTAGGGATAAGGTTGATTAAGTCTGCTCTTACAGCTTCGTAATCTCTAGATGTATAGTCTACTTGAGGCACAAAGTTATCAGCCATTTGTTGGTATCTCCCTTATAATTTCCCCTGCTCTTGTAAGCAAGTCTGTTTTTATGTTTAAATCTTGGATAATGCTGTCGCCACCCATATTATAAAATACTTCAAACTCTAACCCATTATCTGTAACAGTTGGGTTAACGCTAATTAATGTAAGGTATGGAAACCATGTAGTAAAACATCCTGAAACGGCATTTTCCACATTAGCAATTGCGTCATTTTCATTTTCAAAAGCCGCTCTATGAACATAAGAACCGTAGGTCGGTCTCATTACTCTTTCATCAAAGCTAGTCATTACAGCTAAAACTACTCTGTCTTGAATAATCTTTTTCAAGTCTGTTGTGTAAGAAATTTCTCCAGCACTATTAAAGGAGAAGGGCAGGGATATAGCGCGTTGTTCAGCCATCTAACTCAACTCCCATCCATACTGGATAATTAGGGTCTCCGCCTATAAACATAACCCATACTTTTTGACCAACTCTAGGTACAAGTCTATGGGGTGTATGCTCAGGAGTCTGGTTTGTCTCTTGGTCATCATTCCATTTTTCGTCTTTATCCTCGGCAGTTTCGTGCTCATGGTCAAGGCTAAGGCTGTTACCTGTGTGGTTATTAGTATGAGTTAAAGTCTGGGTAGCGCTGAAGGTATGAGTGTGGGAACCAAAGGTGCTTACCGTTGCTCCACCTGTAGTACCTGATACCGAAACTGAGTGGTCTCCATGAGCATTAAGCAGGGCAGCTACCTCAGCCGCCAAGTGCTTTTTATGGTCAGGGTGGTTAGAGTTAGCAATTACTGGAAGGCATGGTCTAGCCCACTCAGTAATCTCCTGCCCCATAACCTGGGGAACTTGAAGCTTGATACGGCTATCGTTTTCTGGGTCGTCAACGTCAGCGCAGATACCTTGATAGATACCGTAGAACTTTAACTCATCCATTAATTAGCTTTCTTTTGCAATCTTGTAGTAATCGTTTGAGGTCTTCTTTTCTCTACAAACGTCACCTTTTTAACAGGTGCTGTTGTTTTCCATAAAGAAGGGGCTCTAACACCAGCCACTGGTTTTGCTCTGTTTCCTATCTTACCAAAGCTTACCGTATTACGTTTATTTGATACAACGTTATTTTTTATTATTTTAGACTTTGGAACCACTTTAGTTTGTTTAATTCCAGGGTCAATTTTTCTTATCTTAGTTGATGGTGGCACTGATACCAAAGACCCGCCAAAACTTACAGCTTTACCTAAAGAGTCTGTACCTAGAGATAACTCAGTTACATAAGAAAATACGTTAGTTTCTGTTTCAATGAACTTATGCTGAGTACTAAGGATTACCCAGTAACCGCTGTAAGTAGAGCCAATGCCTTCTAGGTATACAGGCATGTTAGGTCGTAGGTCTGGTTCTCCAAGAGCAATAGCAGAAGCTCTATATGGAAAAGAGGCACGTAGGTCTGCCGCTTCGGCTTCATACGCAGCTATCTCAGCATTAGGAGCAACAATTGCTGTATTAAAACGGTCAAACATTTCAAATTGAGTTATAGCTTTTGTTTTAGCAGGTCGCTTTTGTTTAGTAATAGATATTGGAGACTTTGCTAGTCTGTCCACTCCCTGCACTGCATGAGCAGCCTTCATGTCGTCCCCATCAAATGATATTGACTCACTAATAATGGGTTTGAAGCTGTACAGGTTAGACCCATCAGTGCTGCTTTCGTCTCTCATTACAAGTGTAGAAGCTTCACTTCTATAGTTTTTAAAGTCTTCCATCATAGGTTCAAAGTAAATCTCTGTGTTTTGGGTTCTAATTGTGTAACCAATTTGTTTAGCTAGTCGTACCAACATCTGCCAATCGGTACTTCCAGTGTGTGAAATTTGTTCAAAAACACGTGGGTGAGGCACCCCGTAATAAGTAAGCCCGTGCTTTGAAGCAAGGTCTCTAACCACCTGGTCAGCTGTGTGGTCCCTATAAACTTTTTGAGAAGCTTGCTTTAAAGGAAAAGAACCACCAATTAAAACAACTTCTGTAAATGCAGTTCCAGGAGTTCTATTAGGTTCAATGTGATGAATGTACCCGTAAAAATTTCTTCTAGAGGTTGCTCCCTTAATGCTAACAGATACGGGTGACCCTGGTTTTACAACGTCGTAGTCAACATCCCAATCTCTAAACATGATGCTCATCATTTCATGCTCATAGTTTTTTTGATACAAAGTAGCGCTGTATACTCTTTTAGGAAAATCTACAGAGTCTTCAAAGTTAACTGAGATATAACTAAACACTAGGAATCCTAAGTATTGTTCCAGTTGGAATGTTTGTAAAGTCTTTTATCTCTGGATTAAACTCAGCAATTACCCACCAAAACGATGGAGTTTTGTAGTACTTATAAGCTAGGGTATCTAACCTTTCACCGTCCAAATAATAATGTGAAGCGTATGTAACTACGCCTAAGTCAGTCATTGTGTAAAAAACAGTTGGGTTCTCATCCCCGTTTTCTTTTGTTGAAAAGAAATCAATAAGAGAGTACTCGTACCTAGAACCTGAATAAATAGTCACAACGCCTCCTAGATAATTGTAGAACCAGCAAAACAGTCAACACTAAAGCTAACTGAGGTACGGATAGGAATCATTTCTTCTGTAAACATCGTATGGCTAATAGACAGGTTTGTAATCCAACCAACATAAGAAAGCGCTGTCTTTGCGTTTTCTCCAAATCTAAAAGCTAATAAAGTTGGAGACAAGAATCCAATATCCGCGGTCTCTTTACCTAAAAGAGTTTTCCACGAACCCGCGTTTGTACCTGTTCCATTAATACATTTAAATAGGTATTCTAAATCAGCCATAGTTCCATATGTATGTAGGTCATAAAGCTTTTTAACCTTAGACTCTGTTGCTGAACCTTCAACATCTAATCCGTATTTATACTGTTTTAATAGTTCTTTGCTGTAAGTTGGGTAAGCAACTCTAGAGCCTTTTTCAGCTCCACCATTAGCAGCACGATTAAACAACGCAAAATCATTAACTCTATCTAAAATAATAGTAAAAGATAAAGACTCTTGTCCAGGAAACGCTCCAGCCACACCGCGTAAACGGTCAGCATTAGATGGAGTTACATCCATGTTTCGAGCAACAGATACTTGAATCTGGTCTGGATTCCATAAGAATTGAAAACCATATTTACCGTATGCATTTTCAGGAATCTTGTCTTTATCTTTTGAGCCAAGTTTAGCGACTTTATCTTCGGAGTATTTCTCCTCAACAGCGTCGCCAGCATTCTGCACGTTACCAGAACTGTCCACACTAGATACGCCTGCACCAGTGTCGTAAAACCAAATAGCTCCTCTGCGGTATCTATGCATGCTAGCTAAGTCTTGACTAAAAACGGTTTCGTAACCAACTACCTCTACAGCTCTTACTGGAAGGCTTGCAGCGCAAGGCGGTAAGTTCCAATTAGTATCTAGGTCAGGACGAGACTTGCGATTTCTCGCAGTTATAGTTGAGCCTCTTGTATTTTTGTTTTTTGGTGGGTCCTGTTTTATTTTAGTTACAGGGTCTTTTATGGTTGTGTTTCCTCTAGGTTGCGCAGGCCCAGCTGGGGACGGGTTAGTGTTAATACCAGGGTTTTGACCAAAGCGTTGGTAGCCTCTACCAACGCTTGCACCAACATTAGGTGGCTTTGGTGCTACAGCAGAAGTTTTTTTATTTGGAGTCGGTCTTTTAAATAGTCCAGCCATTAGAATTTAGCCGCCTTTGAAATAGTATCTTGACTTGATAAAGCTGCCTTCAGAGCTGCAGCAGTATCGTTAGGGTTAGTACTTCCATCAATCTTAATTTGAACTCCCCCATAGTTATAGGTGTGACCAGTAGACGCGCTTGAGCTCTTATTGAACTCTCCCATATTTTTTGTTAAATCAGCTAGCAAAGTTTTTGTACTTTCTTTTTCTCTTTCCATCAAAGAGCGCAAAGTTACTCTTCCGCTGCTTTCGCTGTTTCCGTTATTAAACACTGTTGAGCTACTACCAGGTTTAAAGTCAACATCATACTTAGAGCTAGAGCCTGCAAACTTGTAGTTACTATTTTTTCCTTCTCCATGTACCCAAGCAGATTTATTTACTGCAGCAAGGATTGCATCTTTATCGGCACCCTTGCGAAGTGCTTCAACAATTGCAGAGTAACCACGTTCATCTGCCCTGTTTCCTGTAAGAGTTTTTACAGCAGCGTCAATACCTTGGTCCCAGTTTTGATATCTTTGAACAAGTTTATTCTTCTCGCTCATAGGGCCAGAGCCTGGGAGTTTCAAACTTGTATTTAATGGATTAAATCTAGCTCCGTGGTTTCCGTTGTTTGAAAAGTGTCCACCCTCAAATCTAGCCCAGGTCTTTAGAGCATCAATAGAGTCTTGTTTTTCTGGGGCACCCAAAGCTCTTAGCATTGCTTTAGCCCAATCTTCTGGGCTAGATTTATCCCCTAGTCCATATCCCCCAGCTTTTACGCCACCGCCACCAGCACGGAACGGGTAGTTTGCTAGCTCGTGGTTAGGAACAATCTTTCCGTCAGTCTTAGGAACAAAGAGCTCAGGTCCACGCTCACCTACAATGTACGGAGACTTTCCTGCTACGGGTCCACCCTCGGCTTTAAACAATCCTCCAAGAGCACTGACAACTCCAGCTGGGCCAGCAAATGCAAAGTTTCCAGCACTTGCAATAGTGTCTGCAAATCCTTTAAAGAGCCCGCTTAGCTTTAGTACTCCAGTAATTCTATCAAAAAGATTTACAATTCCAGTTATAGTTTTAATAACATTGTTAGCTTGAGTAAACCCAGCAGCGTTAGCATCAGCTGTTTGACCAAGCGTTTTAGATGCTTCTGCAGTTCTATTAGACAAAGATGATACAGCGGCAGTAGTAGCACCAGCTTGTTCAGCTGCTCGTTTACCTTCCGCACCGCTCTTGATGGCTCCGCCACCAGTACGAGCTTTAAAGATAAGACCATCCTCTACTTGCTTACGAAGTAGTGGGTCATTGCCAAAGTACTGGTCAAGCATAGAAGCAAGAGCATTACCAGGCTGTAAAGAGATACGAACATCTTCTACGCTAAGGGCAGCTCCACCAATTTTTTCACGGTTAAGCTTGCGCCAAATCTCATCAATGATTTGTGGCATAGGTTTCATAGAACCATCTTCACCACGAATCTTGATACCAATACCGCGAAGCATGTTAACGTTACGCGCTTGCTGCATAGCTCCGTAGGCACGTGTGGAACCTTCAAGTCCAATACCAGGAGTAAGGTTAGACATAGCAGCATTGCCCATCATCATCTGTTGCATGTTAGGTCCAGACAAACCGTACTGAGCTGCTGTAGCGTAAGCATTAACCGCATCAAATTTATTAGTTGCAGTTCCACCAGCCATCAGTTGCTCTGCAGCAATACGTGCGCCAGCTCTTCCTGGGTCACCCTTACCTATACCAAGGCGACTAAAGATACTTCCACTACCAGCAGTTGCGTTAGGAGCTTGCTGGTAAAAAACCATACGACTAAGAGCAAGCTGATAATCAACAGACTCTTTTGTACCAGGCATTGCCTGCATACCACCAAGTGCTCCCGCAGCCATGGCAGCTCGATAATCACCCCCGCCACCCGAAGGTGTTCTTCCAGTTGGTGGTGGCGCTGCATAGGTTGGATTAACGTAAGGTTGTAAAGCATTCTGCTGAAAAACTAGGCCTGTATTACCGCTTGTTGTTCCCTGGTAATTAACAACACCGTCAGCGTCAACGCTAAATTTTGGGTATGGCGCTACTTGGTTAGTAGCTCCCCCAGCAGTTGAACCGAATTTAGAGGTGGCTCCGCCTAAGGTGTTTACCCATCCGCTAGTGTCTTGTTTAAGACCCTGCATCTGTTGTCTTAACTGGGATATACCTGATGCAATATCAGAGATAACCGAGCCAGCTTTACCGCTTGGTAAATTAAGCAACTGCCTTACCTCCTAACCGTTCTCTTAGAGCGCTCCATCCAGTTAGCTCTTTCTCTAACTGATAGTGCACGTATGTCTGAAAGTGTCCAACCCGTAAAAGTTCTTGTGAGAACTTCAAACTGGTCTAACAGTTCTTCGTAATCAGCTTCGCTATAGACGAAACAAATCTAACAAGGACAGTGGTAGGAAGATTTCTTCTCCACATGCCTTACAAGCCTTGGTCACCTCCCCAAGGCGAGGGCCTGGGTTGCGCTTAAGGATTTCATCTACAATTCTGTTTCTGTCAGCCATGCCTAAAGACAAAGCTGTTCCTGAACCTACTGATGGGTATCCGTCTAGTGAAACAATGCATCCAGATAGTAGTAAGGTATTAAGCTCAGCTGGAGTCTTGTCATAGTTCTCCATCAATCGCTTTTGTGTAATACCGTTAGGTAGAGCTACGGTAACTACCCCAGACTTTGTTTCCATATCCCATGTTCTATCTTCTACTGCATCTTTTAAATAAGTAGTTGGAACATCAGATGATAAATCTAGGGTTGTAGTGTGCTCATCTGAACAGTGGCTACAACGAACCATTAGTTCAGTAGTTTGACCAAAAGTTACTCGTCGAACACCTAGAAGGATTGCATCTCTGTCTCCAGACAGCAATGTGTCTAAGTCATCGTTAGTAGCTTTGTTAGGTCCAATCTTTACTAAACCTCTTGCTAAAAGAACATTAAGAGCTTTGCCTGAAGAACCAGCTTTAGCCACTGCCTCTTCATCCGCTCCAGTAAGTTCTCTAACCTCTGCTGTCATGTGAAGCTCCCCATTTTGGTCAATATGACCTCCTGGAAGTTTTACTTCTGACTCTGAAGGTGCCCGCGTCTTAATGACCGCCGCGGGCTCCTCCATTGCCTGAGCTGCAAATTGTTCGATTAGCTGTGCATCTGTAATGATTTCTGCCATATTATTCTCCTTTTAGTTTTTAATGCTTTTATTATACTGGTCGGTAAGAAGGACGACCACTGCCGCCACCGCTGCTACCGCCGCTGCTACCGCTAGAACCTGTACTTGAACCCGTTGTTCCAATTCCACCTTGTGTATATGAAACTGACAAACCTTCGTGTACAACTGACATAGATTCAAAAAGAATCGCTCCGTCAGCAGCATTTAGGTCTGTGTAGTTAAGTGTAGAAATCCAAGCGTTGTGAACTTTAAAGACCATCTTTTCAACGTTCTTATCGCTTGCACCTGGACCGCTTAGGTGGTCCATTACATAGATATTAATATCTACACGGAAGCTCTTTGCGTTAGTAGCGGTACGAAGACCTTCTCCTGACACTGCGCCAAAAAGACCGCGCATCCATGTTTGAGCTTGGTCGTTACCGTAGATAACTCCACGCTGGAAAGTGATAGGTGTGAATGTGGTCATACCAGGAATCTGATGAACAGTGGTGTTGTAGCCGCCTTCACGATACTGGATAGATTGGGTATTAATGCTTAGACCAGAAATCTGGCTGAAGCCACCAATCCAACCTTCAGACTTACCTGTGGTAGGAAGCTTTGCACTGTTTTGATTAAGGATTCGCTTATCAAATACATCTTGTCCCTTATGTGGCACAAAGTCCGCGTAAAACCTAAACGAACGAAGTGGGTCAGACGCTAATGTAGAGAAGCGATTTATGATACTAGCTTGATTTGGCATTTATTGGGTCTCCTTTACGCCACAGTAACGGTGGTTCCACCGTCAAACTGACCAATTTTAATTACAATGAATTCCGCTGGACGCTGCAAAGCAACACCAACTTCAATATGCACTTCTCCATTGTCAATCAAATACTGAGGATTGTTTTCCCCATCGATTTTAATGAAGAACGCTGAGTCAGGAGTTGCGCCACGAAGGCCGCCTTCTGCCCAAAATGCTGTTAAGAACCCTTCAAGAGTTGCATCAATTCGACGCCATAGAGCTTCGTCATTTGGCTCAAAGATTGCAAATTGTGTTAGGTCTGTAAGAGACTTACGTAGGTAGATAAGTGTGCGACGTACTGGTACGTACTTATCCACGTAACCAGCCTTAAGAGTACGTGCGCCCATAACTACATAGCCGTTACCAGGTACAAACTTAATTGCATTTACTGGAGCAGCAGCTGAGTTAAGAGCGTCAAGGTTTGCATTTGTAAGCTGACGAGCAGAAACAACGCCAGCAAGACGAGCCTGCAAACCAGCAGGAGCTTTGAAAACTCCACGTACTGAATCAGTTGCAGCAATTAATCCAGCTACAGCAGCTCCAGCACCAACAGTTTTTGTTAAACCAGCTGCTGAGCCAATAGTGACTGTTGGGTCTGCAATTACTAATGCTGGGTAGTAAACAGCTGCAAGTGAAGAAGGTGTATAGGTAGCAGCAAGCGCTAGCTGTGTAGCTGGGGTGGTATCTTGACCATCGATTACTACAAACACATCTTCACGGCTAGCCGCATAGTTAATCAAAATATTTACAGTAGCTGCTGCAGTTACTCCTGGAGCGTTAAGTACCAAAGATTGTAGAACGGTATCTAAGGTAGCTGCTGCAGTTGAGTAGTCAGACCCAGCAATTGCATTTCCATTTGAACCTGATGCTAGTGCTTGGTTGGTTACTACTGCTGGGTTACGTGTAGCTCCTGTGTTACCTGAGTTAAGGTCAGTTAGTCTTACATACTGTGAGGAAGCGTTTACAGATGTAATTGCGTAACGGTTATCAGAAAGTGTCATGCTAAGGTCTGTAAAACGCTCAACAACGTTAGAGTCTGTTGTTCCACCAGCGTACACAATTAAATCAAAATAACCTGTAGTAATAGAGTTAACAATACTAACGTTTAGGTTATTTCCCCATGCACCTGGGCTGTTAGCTGCAATTGTTAATGTTGCTGACGGGCTTACAGCACGGTCATTTAATGAACGTGTTGCTAAAACTGCAGCGTTTGCTGCACGTACAATGTACGCTTGGTTTCCACCGTTTGAGAAATACATATAGACACCAAGTGGCAAGTCGTTGCTTGCTACTGAGTTCCAAGAACCAAATGCTGCAACATACTGGCTCCAAGATGTTACTAGAGTTGGAACACCAACTGGACCTCTATCAGCTGCACCAATAAAGGCAGCAACAGAGTCTGAGTTAGCTCCAACAACTGGTTGAATAGGGTTTAGTGTCTCTTCGACGTATACCCCTGGGCGTTGAAATGCCATTAGATAATCTCCTTTAAGTTAGACAGAATGAACATGTGTTACAAGATTTCGTAGACGGAAGGGATATACGAATTGTTTTGAGGAAGGTTAATAATAATTTCCTCAACAGTAGATAGCTTTTTAGCAGCTACTGATGGGGTCATTTCACTAACCACTCGTACTGTGTAAACGTTACGAAGAGTACGGCGATTACCTGTTTCACCGTCTACTGCATCACGTTTTACAAATCCATCTACGAACATAGAACGATAGCCAATTTCTGTGCCAAGTTCATTTGGCACAGCTATCTTTCCGTATTTAGATGGAAACTTATTAAACATCTGATAAAGCAAAGCTCTATCATGGCGAGGATTACGAGCGTATGTTGTTACTTGATACACAAGGTCGTAAGCAACTGGTATCTCATATACATAGGTAAACCCAGCTTCTGGAGCCACTGTTCCCCTATTATCAGTGTCGTATAGGTAGCCAGAGTTTTGGCGGTCATTTGCAGGGATTACATCAATAAGGTCAATTGTTACAAACGGGAATTCTTGTGCACGTACTTCAACATCAGGGTATCCAAACCACACCTTTACTGGGCGTTCGGCGTTTTTTTCGTCCCCTACAAGCATGCCTTGAACATGGCTTTTTAAAGCCAGGTCTTCAGCAACAATAAACGGGTTACCCATTAGAACACCTCAGCTTCCATGACGATTTGGTCTAACACTTCTCCACCTAAAATGGCTGAAGCAACACCCTCTGTGCGATACATGAACTTTCTTAACACGCTCTTAGGAGGGGTTTGAGAATTGCCGTACTCTAAATCTTGGATTCTTTTATCCATGTTTTCTGGATAATCTATATTTAAACTGCCGTTACTTAAAACAACGGAAAGGGAACGAGCCACATCAGCAGGCCATCCTGCAGCTACTGCCAGGTCTCGAAGCTCCAAAGTAAGCTCTTTGGCAGCAGACTCAGCGTAAAGAGTAGCGAGCTCTTCAGAACTATTTATGTCTTTTTGCACGAAGCTTCTTCCCTACAAGATACGATGCTAAAGCTCCAGTCCACACTATACGACTGGCAATTTCTCCAGGGATGTTTTCTGTTATCTGCTCGCGGAATTCGATATCAGACGCTTTGTCTATTTTCTTATTCTCGGGCATGACATCTCCATAGAGTTAGCAAGGTACATCGCAAGGGTGAAGCTTTGAGTCCCGCATGGACTCAGTACTAGGATAAAGCACAAAGGGGCCTTTCGGCCCCTAAGCGATTACTTCTTTTTCTCTCGTTTGTCCTCAGCCTTTTCGCCCTTCTTGCCTTCCTTGGCTTCATGGGCTTTTTCCTTGGACTTAATCTTCTTAATAATTGCATCGTCTTTCTTACGGTCTTCAGCAATTGTGGCTGGCTTCTTCTTCTTGCCGTGAGCCTTGTCAGCCTTTTCAAACTTAGCTTTCTCTTCCTTATCGGTAAGACCAGCTTTCTTAAGCAAGCGGGAGTCCATCTTCTCGTCCTTAGACTTAGTGTACTTGCCCTTCATAAATGATGGTGTAGCCATTACATGCCTTTCTTTCGTACCATAGAAGACTTCTTAGCCTTTGCAGGCGCAGCCTTCTTAGCAAACTTCTTGTTAGCGTCCTTTAGGGACTTCATTCCGTGCTTATCTTTTGGCTTACCGCAGCCGCAGGTAGCACACATTACTTCTTCTTCTTTCGTAGGGCAGCAAAGTCAGAGCCTTCTAGCTTGCCGTCTTTATCAACATCAAGTTTCTTCTGCTTTGGAGACATGCCCTTTGGAGCCGCCTTCTTAGCGACCTTCTTAGCAGCCTTCTTCTTTCCCATACATCCACATGTAGCACACATATTACTTGCTCGCTTTCTTTGGTTTGGAGACCTTCTTTTTGCCAGAACCTGCAGGAACGCAGTTCGGAACTTTCTTGCCACCTTTGTTTTTCATACCTACTTGGACGTATCCATCCCAGCAAGGGTTAGTATCTTTAGCCATATTAATCCGCAATCACCTTTGACCATAGAACAGCTATAGCATTTGCAGATGTTCCTGCAGAAGAAATAGCGTATAACTTATCACCAGCGTTTAGCCACACCTGTGTAGTAGCGGTTGACTTAGGTACCTTTAATCCAAGACTACTGCCAGAGGTAGCTATATCTATATCCCCAATATAAATAGGGTTGTTGTCATCATTAAAGATTAAAACAGCAGTGGGAGGGCACTTCTTTGGGATTTCACAGATAAGCGTAGGACTTGTTCCTACGGTGAACACATCATGAATAACAGCCATGTAGACTCCTTAGTTAGCGTACTGAGCAAATTGAGGGTCGTTGACCATCTCTTCAGGCATCAGCTGAATACATTCTACGCTGAGGATGGTAAATCTGTCAGCAACAATTCCGCGCTCTTGGATAGCATATGGGCGGTATACCTGACCACGCCAGACCACACGGTCACGGTTGTTGATATCTGGGCGGATAATAATGTTAGGTGCAAACTTCTGTACGTCTTCAATGTTGAAAGTTAGGTGCAAAGTGTCTGAGTTATAGAAACCCACTGCTGAAGTCCTAGCCTCACCTTGCTTGATGACGGCTCTTACTACTGGGACTGAGTATGGGCCAGTCCAAACCTTGCCACCTACAGAGGATGTAATATCCTGACCAACGTCATAGATGGGGTCTAGTTCTGTATTGACCGAATCAAAAACCCACCAGTCAGCATTTGTTCCTACTGGATGTTTTAGGTCTGTGTCAACGCCTTTAAGGATGGCGGTAGTCTCAAAGTCTGCGTCAAATCTACCGCCTGGCTTATGAGCTCTCATTAGACTCCCTGTTTGTAGAACTCTAGGTTACTAAGTAATCGTTCATCTGTAGGGCTAAGCTCCACTGCCTTTTGTCCAAACTCCAAAGCCTTTTCTCTTTCACCTAGCCAATACGCACATACTGCAGCTAGGTCATATGGAATATGGCCCCAGGCAAATGCTTCATTTAAATAATCTAATTGACGTTCTTTAATATTGATTGCCTTCTTACAGAGCGTGTAGCACTCTGACATGCGGCCTTTATCGTAATGGAACTGGGCTAGCTCAACATAGGCTTCACGTTTGCCAGGCTCTTCCTGCATAGCTAGCTTCCACCACTTAAGCTTCTCGTCCTCATCAATAGAGCACTTAGCTATATAACGCATAGATGCTGCACGTTCTGCTTTCCATACAGCTTTAGGTAGAGATAGGTGTCGTTCAAACTGAGCTTTAGCTTCTTCTAAGCGACCATGGAAGAACAGTTCACGAGCGTAGTAGTAGGCGTTACGGTCGTTGTGTGGGTCTTCTTCTATCGATAGTTTGAGTAGTGGAAGGTACTGACTGCGAGATTTACTGTCATCCGCCTTGTGCCACAGCCCTAGTTGAGACCAATACTCTTTTTCTTCTAAGCGGTCTGTGTATAGACACTCGTGTACAGGATGTACCCAACGGTAACCGTGACGAGCGTGAATCTTGTCACCACCAAATACTAATCCAGGAGAGCCATCTGGGTTAAAGTTCCATGTGTAGTTGTATCGAATACGGGTAGTTCCCTTAGGAGCTTTCTCTATCTCCTTACGCCAGTTTGGGGCTAAGAGCTCATCCATATCCAAAGAGATGCATATATCAATATCATCTGGGAGTAGGGCAAGAGCCGCATTTCTAGCATCATCAAACCGCCATGGTCGTACGCTTATTACATGTACGTTGATTCCTAAGGCACGTGCTTTTTCAACTGTGCCATCTATAGAACCAGTATCAGCAATCATTAGGTAGTCAGCGTCTTTGCAAGACTCATACCAGCGTTCTACAAACTGCTCTTCATTGAGGGCGATAGTGTATACGGCTATTTTCATACGCTTATTATACTCCTAAAAAAGAAAAGCCCCACCAGTCCCGTAGGACGGTGGGGAACTAATCTTAATTATTAAGCTAGTGTTGCAAACTCTAGACGACCGTAGATGGTTGTTCCACCATCTGGTGAGTAGAATACAAGAACTGACTTGTTTGTACCTGATGCAATAGTAGGGGCTGAGCCGCCATCCCAAGTAACACCATTGAAAGCCACAGCGTTAGCGCCACGGTTTGCAACTTCTACTTGCCAACGTGTTCCATATCCTGATGGCACACCAGTGAAGGTTACTGTTACAGCACCTACTGGGTTAGCAATACGGATAAATGAACCGTTTGTTGGATTGATAGATACAGCGCCTGTCTGTCCTACAAGATTTTGAAGACGGCCTGTAACCCCCACATTGATGTAGGCATCGTTAGACTGTGCCAACACCGTTGGCTGTGAGGAAATTGCCATTACTTGCTCGCTTTCTTAGCAGGTTTGTCTTCTTCTTCTTCTTCTTCTGGAGCTTCTACTGCTTTTGGTGCATCTGGGTCATCAAACCCAGCGCCATTCCAAAGAGCCTTAGCTGCTTCTGGAGTTGAAGGTGGGAACCATACGCCGTTAGCGCGGGTCCAATCACGTGATGGTTCTGGGTTCAGACCATCGATATTAACTACCTCAAATAACTGACCTAGTGCTCCTAGGTCAGCCTCTGAGTTTGCAACCATTACCTGAGTAATGATGTCGTTATCAACGAATGCGTATTTTGCCATTATCTATCTCCTTAGAGTACTGCCTTGTCGAACCAGCGAATCATAGCAAAGCCATCTGCGCCGTTTCCACCAAAGCTCTGGTATCCGAAGTACTGGCAACCGTTAAGGTCAACGTCAACGACGTCTCCAGCATCCATGTATAGGTACTCCCATGTCACATCAAAGAATGATGCTTCTGCAGGAGCTGCAAGTGTCTGCCAGTAACCAGATGTAGCACCTGTTGGTCCAAGGAAGGTAATTGTGTTAGTACCTGAGAACACGATGTCAAATGGAGGGCGGTCTTCGCGTAGGATGACGTTGCTCTGGTTCTTCCAGCGAACTGTTGGACGTACACGCTTTGGTAGACCAGTGAACTGTGCAGATGTAACACCGCCAGGAGCAGTTGTTAGACGTGCAGCCACACCAGGGAATACTAGCGCAATACGTGGAAGGATTGGGAATGACTGCCATGAAGTTGTAACCTTGGCATTACCTGTATCCTGAATAACTGTACGTAGAACGTTTGAACCGTAGAAGCCAGCCTGTGCTGAGATGTTGGTTACTGCGTTGTAAACTGGATTCCACTTAAAGAATTCAGATGTAATTGCTTCGTAGTTAACCGCTACCTGTGCAGAGTTGTGTGTAAGAAGTGTCTGTGGAGTGTTAGTCCAGTTAGAACCACCACCACCGCCACCTGCTCCAGTGTTCTGGATAGCATCAAGACCACGTGCGTAGTAATCCTGTGTAGTAGAAGCTTGGGTTGAAATCCATGTTGGAGCACCCTTACCGCCACCGTTCTGTCCCATACCAGGTGTTGCCTGTGTCTGAGAGTTAGACGCGTTCCATCCCGCACCACCACCGCCACCACCAAGTGGTAGACCTAGAGGTGAGCCTGAGTTAAGACCATTAAGTAGAACACCAGTACCACCATCGCCTGCGCGACCCATAACGTGTCCTGTACCAGTTGTAGTTGTGTGCCATACAGCAAAGCCACCTTGGTGACCACGCATAGGCCAAATCTGCTGTGAAGAACCAGCTGTTGTACGGTACTGGTCAACTGAGTTAGAGCTTGATACAGGTGTTCCGTACATAATTGCTGGTTGACCCACTGAGCCTGCGCCCGCACCGCCACCTGCAAGTGTTGTGAATGTTGAAGAACCCTGAGCTGCGTGTCCACCGTTGTTACCGCCCTGAAGACCATACTGCCAGTGACGAGAGTTAGTGTTCCAAGTACCACCACCTCCACCGCCTTCTGCAGATAGAGTTCCAAGTGAGTTAACAATTGGGGTTAGACCAGCCTGTCCTGCGTAGAAGAAGTTGACGTTATCAACCTTCTTGTATGTAGTTGCAACCGCTGCTGGCTCTAGCTGTGGAGCAAGGATGTGGTATTCAGAAACAGTACCAGTTGCAGATTGTGCACCCTGGAAGTTCAAGATACCAAACTTAGCAAAACGTGCTGCTGTAGGTGCGGCAACGCCGTTAACTGCTACACGTACTGGGTAAGTAACTGATGGCATCTGCTGTGTAGCTGTTGCTACACCAGAGATTGGAATAAAGACGTTGTTACCTTCTGTACGAAGGATTGAGTTGTAATCAGCATCGAAGTACTCAATGTACGCACGAGTTGGGCGGTACTGGTTAGCTGTACCTGTAGCAACTACGAACGCAGAACCTGAGTACTGTACTCCAGGAGTAACGCGAACAAAGCGGTGTGAAGTTTCAAGGTTTGCACCGTTTGTTGAGTTAGTCTGCATGAGCATTGACTGAGCCTCACGGTAGACTGGCATACGCCATGTAGTAGCTGTGTTACCAGCTTCAAGCTGTAGGTTGTCAATCCAGAAGTTAACTGATGGCTGCTGGAAGACGATTACAGGGTGAATAAACTGTGGTGTTGAACCCCACTGGTATGTACCGTTAGCAAGAGCTGAAGCAATAGCTGGTGTTGAGAATGTTGCTGAAAGACGGCGCCATCCGTTCTGACCAACAGTTACGTTAGAACCAAGCATCTGAACACCAGATGGGTTACCGAATGTAAGGCTTGTACCTGATAGAGGTGCGTTAGTAGCTAGAGACAAGGTTACGCTTGTTCCAACAAGGTTAGATACAACAGTGTTTGACTGAATACCAGAGCCTGTTACAGCCATACCAATCAAGATACCTGTAGCGTTATCAACAGTAATTACTGTTGCGCCGTTTGAACCTGTACCGCTAGCTGTGAAAGCTCCACCGTAGTTAGTCAATGTAGCAGGGATTGTCTGGCGTACGAAGAATCCGTTAGCCTGACCAGCATCGATTGAGTTAGTTGTACCAGAGTTAGAACCGCCAAGGTATGAAGTGCTTGAGATAGCATTCCATGAAGCTCCTGCAGAACGAATCTGGAAGAGGATTGGGGTTGATGTGCTGATATTTACGTTAGTTGAAATATAAGCAGTCATTGTATATGTCTGACCTGGGATGTAAGGAACACCCTGGAAGCTTGTAGATGTCTGGGTACCGTTAGATGTTGTGGTTGAGTTCATTGTTGAGAACTGAATCCATGTAGGTGCACCAGCAGATGTTGATGAGCTTGTACCAGCGATAAGGCCGTTGATACCAAACGCACCAGAGTAAGAAATTGTTACTGTCTGATTAGTCTGGTTTGAAGTTGCTGCAGCAGATACTGTAATTGACGTTAAGCTATCAACGCTAAGAACAACTGTACCTGAAGCAAACATGTTACCAACAATGTACATGTTTGGATAAATATTAAGAGTAGAGTCTACTGTAACTGTTGTTGAGTTAAGTACAGTGCTAATTACCTTGCTGTATCCACCAACCATTTCTGGAAGCTTTGTAGGAACACCAGCGTTTGTGATTGAGAATGAAGACAACGCAGTACCATACTGACGAATATAGTTGTTAGTAAGGATAGCTGCTTCTTCAAGCTGCGCTACTTCTGGCTGCATGATGTTGTTAGAAAGATTTGTAAAGTATGGGCTACCAGCAGTGTTACCTGTCTGTGGGTTAGTTGTAATGTCTGAACCCGCAGAAGATATGTTGTAGAAGTATACGTTAGATGGACGAACTACTGTTGAGCCCTGTCCAATACCTACAACTGTTGCCACAGTACCTGTGTTAGCTACAGAAAGAGTAACGGTGTTTCCTGAGATAGAAACAATCTGAGCGTTAGTACCAAGGTTAGTACCTGTCACAAACTGACCAGTCGCTAGACCAGATGCGTTTGGATATACAGTAATAGCAGACTGACCTGAGATACCTGTTGCTGAACGGTAGTAGGTTGCTGCATCCCATGAGTTAATGTTGTAATCAAAATCAGAGTTAACTAAGAGGTTAGCGATTGTAATGTTACCGAATACGGTAGCAGAACCGTTACCACCAGGAAGTGTGTTAGTTGTATCAGCAGCGCCGTTAATAGCACCCTGACCACCCTGTCCACCTGCACCGATTGTTACGTTGTAAGTTGTAAGAGGTGTGACAGAAAGGTTCTTTACGATTACCTGTCCACCAGCGCCACCGCCACCAGCGATATCTTGTGAACCGCCGCCGCCTCCGCCGCCTGCTCCTACGAGAATAATTTGTGCGCTTGTTACGCCCGCAGGCGCAGTCCAGGTACCACTGGCTGTAAAAGTGGCCTCATTGATGAACAAGCGACCCGAATTGTCATTCGGGAAGACGATAAAGTCTTTACTTGAGGAAATTGCCATTGATAGTTACCTGTCCTTTTCTTAATTAAGAAATCAATACGCCAGAGATTAAGAAGTCAACAGCTGACGCCTGGTCTGCTGTTACTGTAATCGTCTCCGCTGCGTTTAATACGGTGCGAGCATCAAAGTTTACAGTACCGTTTGCTGGAACCTGTAGACCTGTGCAAAATGAAACTCCTCCAGTAAGGACTGTTACCGTACGGGTAGCAGCGGTCTTGTTTGAAAGAATGATGTTAGTGATGATTGCTGTGTTAGAAGCTGGGATTGTATAGGCACTTGCATCTGAAGTACCAGCTGTACCCGCTCTAAATCGTGTTACTGTTGTTGGCATTACGCTAGTACTCCTATATACGCTAGATTGGTTAGATTAGCTGCTTCTGCTTGAATAGCCGCTACCTTGTTATTTCCCGCAGTGTTGACTGCAGAAACCTGTGTTGTGCCTGCGGTATTAACAGCAGTAACCTGTGTTGTACCAGCAGTAGTGATTGCTGTTACGCGGTCAGCGGTTGCAGCAACAATGTCATTGACGCCCAGAAGGGTGCCTAAAGTTTCAAGTGTCTTTGCGACGTAGATTAGCTCTTGTGCTGTATAGGTACTAGCTGCAAGGCTGGTTGTGATTTCCGATTTAACGGAATCAATCTGCGTAGCTAAGGATGTATAATCAGGCATTCTATATTTACCTACCTTCCGAGGTTATTAAAAGTATAGCGTTTTTTAAAAAAGGGGCACTGTAAACCTTTAACATTATGCCTGTGCCTCAATCCATGAGATACGAGCTGAAATGTTGGCGGTTGCAGCTCCGATATTGGTCGCTGTTAGGACCAAAACGTCTGGGCCGTTAGGGTATGAAGGGCTTGAGACGTTTCCATCGCCAGAGATAATTGAGTTACCAAGGTCGCGGACGGTACGAAGGTCGTAGTTAGAGACGTTGTAGTTAGTACCACCACCGCCGTTTTCAGTAAAGAATGAGGCTACAGAGTCTCCACCAAGGACACGTCCAGAGGCTGCCTGAACGTTACCCGCTCCAGGACCTGAGTTATCAAAGTAGATAACCTGAGCCAAAGAACCAGAACCAACAAGGTCACGGCTCCAGTCATCAGGAAGTCCGATAAAGCCCGAACGTGGGGTGAAGGTAATGGTTCCAGATACTGTTCCACTGTTAGGAACAGATAGGCTGATGATGTTAGCTGTTACAGAGGAAATCTGAGCTCCAGCGCCAATACCAGTTCCTGATACCAACATACCTGGGATGATACCTGTAGTACCAGTTGTATCAGCAATAGTGATAGTAATCTGACCAGAAGTACCAGTTACGGATGAACGGGTAGTTGTAAGGTTAGCTGGTGTGTAGGAGTTGTAAAGAATCTGTGCAGGGTTAAGAACTCCATCAATACGGAACTGTCCGTTTGTAGAAACACCGATAGAGTTAAGCTGAAGCTGCATGCGGTTAGCAAGCTCTCGAATACCAAAGTTACGAGCAATAGCGTTGTCTACCGATGGTGCCAAACGAATAGCAATCAGTGGGCGAGTAACACCAGGTGCCACATTAAGAAGCTTTGTCATACCACCAGTAAAGATGAAGTTAGCATCGTTATCAAAACGACCATCCATGATTACTGAAGAACCCCAGTGGCTGATGATAGGTGCGCAGTTTTGAGTAATAGACTGAACTGCAACCTGAGCATCTCCACCAACACCTGTAATAGATGAGTCTGGAGTAAATGTTACTGGAGTTGTAGTTCCAGAGTAAGTGAACGGTAGGTCTGGGTAAACCTGTGTAATAGACGCACGACGTTGCGCAAGATTAATCCTGTATCCGCCAGGTGCTGCATTGAATGCATCGATAGATGTATATCGCATAATTTCACAGTTCACTGCATCACGAACATAAATGAAGCCAGCAGGTGGGAACGCGCTAGCGTCTTCTACCCATAAGCTTAGGTCGTTAGGAGCAAGCTGAGCGCCAAGAGTTCCAGCAGCACCAGCAATCATCTTAGTAAAGATTGATGGGTCATTAGAAACCTCGTAGCGAGCAGGCAAGTTACCAGAGCGCTGGTATGCGCTGTTGTTAACGTTGTTCTGTGGCATACGGTGGCACCAGTAAATTTTTCCATTAGGACCACGCATACCGAAGCGGATAGTTCCAGCACCGTACCATGTGTAGTCGATGTAAATCATCTGCATACGACCCATGTCAAGCTTGTAACCTGAAGCGCCTGTACCATCAAACTTATCTTCGTTCCAAAGTTCTTGAGGGAATCGGTCAGACTGTGTAAGTAGGTAACGAGTACGAGTACCAGTAGCTCCGCGATAAGCAGGGGAGATATTCATAGAGGTTGCGCTGTTGATTGAAACAATCTTGTAAGAAGCACCCTTGATAACAATAGACTGACCCACTGTTAACTGCTTACGGAACTGAGTATTTAATCCAGTAACAAAGCTTGAATTCTTAGTTACGTTTACGCGACCAATACCCTCTTTTTCTGAATGTCGACGGCAAGCATAAATTTTCTGACCATCGTACTCAAAGTAGAAACCGTTCTGGTCATCATACATACCAGCACGTGTAACAGCGCCATACCACTTACGAGCATGGATGTAGACGTTAGTTCCTGCTGGGTTCCAGTCTACTGCAGGTAGTGCCTGTGTAAGAGTTACTGCGTACTCAAATGTATTAACGTCAATAATGCGAGTAACAGTAATATCATCGCCATTAAATGGGTTGTAAGCAAAGCGTGTTTTAACGCCTTCAATATCAATTTTCACGCCTGCCTGCATACCGTGGTCTTGTACAGTTTTAACTGTAACAATTGCTGGACCAACAGAACCACCATTGATAAATAGCTGCTCTACATCGTATACAGGAGTTAGCTGTGCACCTGTTGAAAACTGCATTCCCTTACCTGACTGGTAACGGAAGTAACGGCGGGTTTGACGAATAACTTGAGAACCCATTGAGTTAGTTGCAGTAGAAATAGAAACACCGCCGTCATATGGACGGTGTACAACGTATGAGTCGCCCTTAGTAAAGATAAGAGCTGTAGTAGGGACTGATACAGCGGACTGCTGACGAGACAATTGGAATTCCAAGCTTGTCTGTGTAGCAACTTTAGTTACCTGCCAGTTACCATCAATACTGTTAGTACCAGAAACAACGATAAGGTTTCCTGGAAATACTCCGTGTGGCTGGTCAAAGATAACTGTTACTGTTGATACTGGTGCAGCACCATCTGTAGTTGCTCTCCAACGATTAAGCGTGTTAACACCGCCAATTGGGAAGTTACCGCCAGGGATGTGAGCTCCATCAAAGATATCTCCACCGTAGATAGATGTAAGACTTCCAGATTGAATATCACCAGATACAGCTCCACGAGCTGTGTACTGGAAAGTGGTTGTTGAAGGAACAGCTGTTACAAGAGAGGTACCTTCTGCAAGATAGTTAAGTGTTTCCTGAACAGAAACAATCTGACCTGCAGATAGACCGTGAGGAAGAGCTGTTGTTACTGTAATAGTTGAACGAGGGCGAATACCATCACCAGTTACTGTAAGAACATCAAATGAGTTACCACCAGTACCCTTTGCAAAGAATGAAGGGTAGCCATTAGCTAAGAATAAAGACTCCCACTTAGATGGCTGTACTGAGTATTCAAAGTCAGTATCCATAAGAGACTGTGGAGTTGAGGTACGAAGCTTTTGTGCTCCGTCAATAAATGTATCTTCAAAAGTTACTTTTTGCTCTTCGTCATCAAGAATAATCTGTAGAACGTCACCAGATGTCATGCCTGTGGTGTCACAGCCAGAGCCTGTCAAAGTGATGACCGTCTTATAAACGGTTTCAGCAGTAGTGTTTGAAATACTGTAAGTTGGGTAAATGTAAGAGACTGTTGCTGTTAATGTTGGGTCAGAGAAGTTAAATAGTACTTTGTTAAAGATTGAGTTAACAATAAGGAAGATGTGCTTCTCTTGGATATAACGATTAATAGTGATTGTTTTAAGAGTCGGATTAAATACATACGCCTCTGGAGCAATATTACGTGCCATTCACTTACCTTCCTAAATTAACGCTATCGGTGGAATAACGGTTGATGTAACTGTTGTTGTTCTGGTCTGAGAGTAACGAGGAAAAAATAGTCCTAGCTCTAATTGAGCATCCATAACTAATTCTTCACCACGTCCACCATCACCAGCTGGTCCTGCAACACCTGTAGGTCCACGAAGTCCTGTTGGTCCCGCAACGCCATCTACACCAGCGGGTCCAGTAGCGCCGTTTGCACCAGCAACACCTGCAGGTCCAGTTGGACCTTGAATACCACTGGCATATACTAACGCATTCCAAAGCTGTGTACCGTTGCCAATTTTAAATTTTCCAGTGTCTAGTTCAAGACCAAGCTCACCTTCTGCAAGCAGAGGGTTTGTTGTTGACCATTGCGACGCTGTTCCGCGACGTAACTGTACTTTAATTGCCATTACTGAATGACTCCTCCGCTGTCGATAACATCAACTCCACCATAGTTAGTAGTTGGAGTCCCAGCATCTACGTTAAGTAGTGTAGTGCCTGTAGGGCCTGTTGGACCCAGTAAACCTTGATTTCCTGTAGGACCAGTTGGTCCTTGAATACCTGTAGGTCCTAATGGGCCTTGTAAACCAGTTAAACCTTGCGGTCCTGTAGGACCTGTATTACCAATAGTTGCAGCAACAAGAGCTAACCAGTTTGCTGGGTCTTCTAAAGGTGTGATTCCAGGAGTTGAAGCGTTGTTTCTACGAACATAAGTTCCCTTTAATGTAGGGGTGTCGTAGAAGACTGCTTGACCTGGAGAATAAGTAATACCTTGCTGCCAAGTTCCAATAATTGTAAATGGAGCCGCACCTGTAGAACCTGTGGCACCAGTTGCACCTGTGGCACCAGTTAAACCAATAACACCTTGTGCACCTGTTGGTCCTTGTGGACCAATTACACCAGTAGGTCCTTGAACAGTTCCAGCATTGACCCACTGAACACCCTGCCAAACATAAAGCTGTCCAGCAATAAGATAGCCATCACCAGTAACACCTGTTGGAACCGCTGATAGAAGTTCAGCAAAAGTATTGAATGTTCCCTTGATTTGAAGACCAACACCTTGAGGTCCTGTAGGTCCAGGAACTGTTGATGCAGCTCCAGTAGCACCTGTAGGACCTACAACACCTTGAATACCTTGTGCGCCAGTTGCTCCTGTAGGACCAACCGCACCTGTAGGGCCGACTGGACCTTGGACACCTTGAACACCTTGTGTACCTTGATTACCCTGAGCACCTGTTGGACCAAGTAAACCTTGTGCTCCTTGAGCACCTGTAGCACCTGTAGGTCCTTGAATAAACCCAGCGTTAATCCATGAAGAACCGCCCCATACAAAGAGGTTTCCGTTTACAAGGTAACCATCTCCAACAGCACCAAATGGTTGAGCTGAGGTAAGTTCTGCAAAACTGTTGTAAGTTCCAAGTACATAAATAGATGCACCAGCAGCACCAGTCGCACCTGTAGGTCCAACAGCACCAGTAGCACCTGCAGTACCCACAGCACCTGGAGTACCAGTAGAACCTGCAATACCTTGTGGACCTTGTGGACCTGTTGCTCCTTGAGCACCAGGAAGACCTGGAATACCCTGGGAACCAGTATTTCCTTGTGGACCAGTTGCACCAACTGCGCCTGTAGGACCAACAGCTCCTTGTGGACCTGTTGGGCCAGCTACTGTAGAAGCAGCACCTGTTGCACCAGTTGGACCCGTTGCACCCTGTGGACCAGCAGCTGTTAGAGTAAAGACTGCATTTAAATTAGAATTGTCTTGAGAAACAACATATAAAGTAGCTGGGCCTGTAAATGGAACATCCCAGAAGATAGTTCCAGATTCAATACCTAGGTTAGTAAAGCCAGTTGTGTATTGAGTACCAGCGTTATACGCACCTTGTGTAGTCTGTACTCTAAATCTATTTCCAACTGTATTAATAGTTAAACGATAACGAAGACCACGGATAACAGTGATAGTTGGATTTGTTAATCCGTTGATTACATAATTAGGTGTGGAGTCTGCGGTTACTGTTAAATCAATACCGCCAGATGTACCAGCAGGTCCTGTGGGTCCTACGACTGTTGAAGCCGCGCCTGTAGGTCCTGTTGGACCAGTGTCACCAACAGCACCGATACCACCAACTTCACCAGTTGCTGCAAAAACCCAACCGCTGTAAATCCCGTTAAAGTCTCCACCTTGACCGTTGTCAGCAATTATAGTGAGGGTAAGTCCACCATTACTTACTGTTGCACGACCTTCAAGAAATATACCTGAGTTAGATTGAAGAACTGCACGTACTCTCATGCCTGATATAAAAGCGTGGTCAGCGCTAGATAAAGTGAAAACTTTACTACCAAGAGTATAAGAAAGAGCGGTTACAGAAGTTACGTTTCCATAACCAACACCACGAGGTCCTTGACCACCTGTAGGTCCAAGAAGACCAATAGGACCAGTAGGACCTTGTAAACCTGAAATACCTTGAGGACCTGCAGCACCAGTGTCACCCTTAGGACCAGCTAAACCTGTAGGTCCTTGTGCTCCAGTAGCACCCGTAGCACCTTGTGCACCTTGTGGTCCAAGAGGACCAAGCGCTCCTTGAGGTCCTGTTGCACCTGTAGGACCAGTACTACCAGTTGCACCAGTAGGGCCTTCTAAGTTTCCAACGTTCTTCCATGCTGAAGTAACGGTATCCCAAATAACTAAATTACCGTTAGCAAGTAACCAAGCGTCACCAGCTGTACCTGTTGGACGTGCAGCTTGCAATGCTGCAAGTGTTGCGTACTCTCCAAGAAGATTTAAACCTTGACCAGGGGCACCAGTAGGGCCTGTAGTTCCAGCTAAACCAGATACACCTTGTGGACCAGTAGGACCAGTTACACCAGCGTTACCTTGATTACCTTGTGGGCCTGTTGCACCTGTAAGTCCAGTAGGACCAGTTGCTCCTGTTGCGCCAGCAGGTAGTGGAAGTGTGTCAAATACCCAAGCATTGTTACTGCGACGATAGACGCGAATATTTGCAGTATCACCTGTGATGCGTACAAACGCCCACTGATTAGGTGTTGGGGTTGGGTACGCAGTTGTTAAAGCTGTAAGAGTTGCAAAGGTACCAAGGAACTGTGAAAAATCTCCTTGTGGACCTGTAGGGCCTGTTGCTCCAGTAGGGCCAGTAGGGCCGTTTAAAATACCTGTAGGACCCGTTGGGGTAGGGAACCAGTTGCCATTATCTGGCGGAACAATAATTATATCTGCCACGTTAATCCACCGATACCTGTTGGGTTACGAACACTTGACCTCGCAAAAATGTCTTTTGGAATGTTGCATCTGTAGTAGATGTAGCCTGCAAATCCCAGAATAGTCGCACTGGTAGATATTTAGTAGCGGACTGAGTAAGCGTAATTCTTATACGTCCAGTTGCGGCGTCTATAATTGTAACAGTAAAGGACGCATATCTAGCGGGTGAATTAGGGTAGGTTCTAAGCTCTGATTTAAATACCAATCCAGTAACAGATGCTCCTAGAACAAAGTCTTGGCTAAAGCTGTCACCCTGATATAGAACTAAATCGTATGCCTGAACTGTAGTTGGGAATACTTGGCGTCCATTTAAATCGTTTGGTAGATACACACGTTCTGGTTTACGTGAGTCGTCAATCTCCTGTGCCATATAGATAGGAACAAGCTTATTGGTGTGACGAGAAACGCGACGTAGGGTACCCATTTGAATACGCCATAGGCCAATATTGAGAGCAGAGCAAAGCTGCTTATATTGTTCTTGACGCTGTTGAATCATTGAAGTCAATTGCTGCCAGCGCTGGCTACGTGGGATTACCACTCCATCTGGGGCAGTGATGTTAATATCAAAAGATGCGTCAGTAGCTAGGGCCCATAGAGCTTCAATAGTTGAAAGGATAGCTACTGGATACTCTTCAACTGCTGGGATAGCACCGATTGACATTCTGCTTCCGTAAGCGTCTGTGCGTTCATGTAAGTGCTGACCCACCGCTGTATCAATAAAGCGCTCAATGTCAGAGTCAGAAAAATAACGGTAAGCAGTACCGTGGACTGTAAGTAGTGACCCGTCAGCGATTGGATTTTGAAAACGAATGATTCCCTGGTCTACCTCTAGCTTGTAGCCAGTAGGTGCTGGAATGTACTCTTCGGTAACCGTGACTGTAAGGGTAAATGCGTCAATAGGCTTATTGTTTAAATAAAACTCTTTTGTTACACCATCTCCAAGTGCAGTAAAAGTAAACTCTTTACCTTGGTCCCCAAGTTCTAGGCGAACGCGAGATACCAAATCCGATAAGAGGGCCACTCATTTACTCCTAACGCTACTGATACATGGTGTCAGTAAATGGACAAAAAATCCGTACAAACGAAAAAGCGGGCATCAATGTGCCCGCTAATCCGCCAAAATTAATGCTAGATAACGCCAGCTAAATAACCTTTTTCTTCAAGGTGCTGGGCTACTTGCTTGTCAACCTTGTACTTCTGTCCTGCTTTGAAGTTATAGAAGTTGCCAGCACCTAGGGTCATGTTTTCGATATCCTCGACAACACGGATGACAACTGTGTCATCTCCCTTGCTTACAACTGTAGCTTCATCAACGATTACTGTTGCCCGATTAGGGGTAGTAGCGTCTAGGACCTCGGTCTCAAGTTTAATCTGAGCGTTGGCGGTAGCCATTGACATTTCTGATGAACGAGACTGCAATGCTTCTGCATTATCAGAAATCTGCGCTTCACGAGCGCGACCTGTGACATCAGATGGTTTTACTTTACTTGCCATTTATATTCTCCTAATTATTGTCTGTTAAAGTGGGGGAGGGCCGTAGCCCTCCCCCATTAGCACATTAGTGCTTAGTTGGTTTCTGCAATGATTACAGACTGGTCAGTGATTAGACCAAGACCGAAGATTGAGTACCAAGCAAGAGCATGCTCACGACCGAAGTCAAGAATACCGCCATCGCGGAGTTCAACTGGAAGAGAGATTGCGTGACCGAATGCGTTATCTCCAATGAAGATAGCTGCGTAGCGGTCTGAACCACCGTTACCTGTCTTTGTAGCAGGAGTGATGTAGCCACCACCAGCTGTTACAGTTGGGTTAGCAACAGTTGTGTCAGTTGTGTAAGAAGTACCAGCACCGCCAGCAACCTTGAGAACCTGTGTGGTCTCAATGAATACTGTGTCGTACAAACGACCGATTTCACCAAGCATGAAGTTACCTGGAGCTGCGTACTTGGTTACTTCGATGAATTCTGGATTGTCACGTAGCTTACGTGACTGGTGTGGGTGAACGAAAGCAACATATGTCTCACCAAGGCGAGGGATGTTCTTTGTTGCTAGGGTCTCTACTGCGTCCTTGACTGTGTGTGGTGTCAAGTAGTAGGTACCTGTCATAGCTGCACGAGATGAAGCTGTTGTTCCATCTGCGTACCAGTTGTTTACAGCTGTGAGTGATGAGCGGTCTTCACCGTAGATTGTTGAAGTCGCTGCATATAGTGTGTCGCGTGATAGCTGGTCAAGATAGATAGCCATGTTACGACCAAGAAGACGTGAGGCTGAAGCCATTACGTCATCGAATGAAGCATTAAGCAATAGCTCTGATACAGCAAGAGCATAACCATGCTCTGTTACTGTGATTGAGAACTGCTGTGCTGTAAGCGCATTTGTCTGCATACGAACACCTTCGACAAGTGCGTTAGCAAAGCCGAGGTTGTTGTAACGCATGAAGTTAATCTGTAGACCAGGTGCAACACCGAGTTCAGTCTTCTTGACTGCGAACTGCTCAAAGCGAAGGATAGGCATAGCCTGGAAAAGGATTTCCTTAGACCAGATTGTCTGAATCGCTTGAGTCAACTGTGTGTTTGTACCTGAGTACGCTGTTGGGGCTGCGGCTAGATTGCCAGTACCCGTAATACCAGATGCCATTTTAGTTGTTTACTCCTTGTTGGTTGGATTTGGGATTGTGGGATTTACCCGAACAAGCCGCGAGACTTACCTCGAGCTGTAGCGCCCAAGATTTTCTCTCTGTATTTTGCATAATCATTCATCGACATTGACTGAATATCTTCAGCCGTTAACGAGCGTTGGTCCATATTGGTGTCCATTTGTCCGAGCGGGGGCGTGGTTACCCTTGTCCCCGTCATTTCTTTCCGTGCATTCTGCATAGCAGACTGCGCCGATTCAAGAATCTTTGCGGAACGTTCCTTCAAGCCTGCAATACTTGCGTCAACTTCTTCAGGGGTATTGCCACTGATTAGGTCTAACAGTTCAGGAATAATAGCTTCACGTTCTGCGTCTACACGTTGTGAACGGTAGTTCTGTAGGTCAGCAAAAGACTTTTCGCGTTCCAGTAGAGCGAAGGCACGTTCACGTTCTTGACGCTCACGCTCCAACTGCTCCTGCCACTCTGTTTCCTTGGTCTTAAGCAAGGTACGAACATCCATGTCACTTTCAAGAGCTTCCTGCTCAGCCTTAGCTTTCGCTTCTGCATCTGCAGCACGTGCAGCAAGTTCTGCTTCACGCTCTTTCTTAATGCCATCTAGTTCTTCCTTCAGTTTATCAATCTGAGGGTAGAGTTTTTCTTTTTCTTGGCTACGTACACGAGCCAAGTCATCTTCCGTATAAAACTTGGAAGTTGCCTTAGTAGTAAGTGCGTCAGCGACAACTGCGTTGTCTGAAGACTCAGCTACAACTGGAACAACTCCTGCTTCGACCGCAAAGGCCTCCGCATTAACTTCTGCTGTATCCATAAAGATTCCTTTTTCTCCTAGAGGTCGTTTTCCGAATGCCATTACTGGCGTAACACATATGACCGAACGTTGTATATATTTTCTTGCTTAACACAAAAAATGTCAGCGTAAACGCTTATTTTTCGTATTCTTCTGGTACACGTCTCTGTGGGAGAACGGTGCCATAAGCTTCAGTTACCAACTTGTTACGTAGGTCTGCTTCGCCCATATTGGCGGCACCTAGCGCTTCATCCATTGTTGGTGGTAGTACTGCTGGGGCTCCAGGAGCACCAGCTGCACTAGGGGCGCCAGGAGCGCCTCCAGTTTCAGGGTTAGGCATAGTGCCTGTAAGTTCAGCAATTTCTTGCTCAATCTGAGTCTGTAGGAGCTTAAGGGCTCCATCAGCAACTGCATCGTCCATAAGTTCTTGACGGATTTCATTAAGCTTCTCTGTAGGGAACTCTTCACCAAGGGTACGAAGAGCACCTTCCTTAGACTCCAACCCTAGTGAAAGCATAGATTGAACTTCGTTAAGGGCAATCAACTTGTCTAGTGGAAGTGGCTGTGGGAAATGTACGTAAGTTAAATAGGTAAGTGGGTCATTAGGGTCTAGACGGTCGACCTGACCCTTCTTAAGCTTTGTATTAGTTGTTGGGTCCCAAATAAAGCTTTCTGGCTCCTTGACCGCAAGGCTGCGTAGGATAAGCTGATTAACAAGCTCTAGTCCACGTGCGTACTGAACAATCTTCTGGTGGTAGCGGTTCATCAAAGGCTGGAACTGGATAGATAGCGCTACGCCAGATGTATTAGAGATTGGCTGTGCTTGACCAAGGGCGGTCTCAGGAACACCAATCATTTCGTGCATAGACTTCTTAAGCATTGATAGGAAGTCCATAGCTCCCTTAAGTCCTTGTGCACCGCCTTCTAGGTTTTCTACCCTCGCGTCTTTCGGTAGACCGCCCCAGACTTTGTTAGCGCCCTTTTCCAATTGTGAAGCTTTGGCACCAATGATGACTGTGACGGGAGCAGCATGATAATTAACGATGTCAGCGATGTCAGTAGCAGTCTCGTTATAAGTACGGTTAATATTAATAATGTCATGACCGTCGCTAAGACCCCAAGGGCTACCACTAACGCGAACATTTGGAATATGAACAATGGGAATAGTACCAAGCGGGTTAGGGCGAGAATCAATAAGTTCATCGTTGATGTATTCCTCAATCACATCTTCTGTAAGAATTTCAGTGTAAGTAAATACCTGACGAGTACCTTCTAGTGATGTGCCCCAGAAACGATACTTTAACTTAAAGCGTATAAGGCGCTCGCGGTCATGTGGGTGAAACTCTGGAAAACAAAAAGCAGCATTAAGGGGAAGAATGCGAACACGTCCAGGGTGCGCCATACCTGATGGGTCAACCCATGCTTCTTCATAAGCTACCTTAATAAAGCAATCGCCAGAGACCGAACCTTGCTGGCCCATCTCCCATAAAATTGTTGCTTTGTTGTTATCTACTTCCCACACTCTTTCAAGTAGGTCAGGAACAATAGCTTCGGTCTCCTTTGGTGAGCGGAAGTTAACGCCCTTACCAAAAGTAAAGTTAATAATAAAATCTGTAAAAGCACGGTAGTAGTTAAGTACTAGCTGTGCATCACCCACCTGGCGACGATATGAGTAGTGGTGACCAAGGTACATAGCCCAGTTAAGGGAGTAGCGATTTAGACGAGGACCGTGAACTTCAAATTCTTCATCAGCCAATTCCACTAAACCTAGTGGAGAAATGGAGATAGTTAGGTCGCTAGACGCCGCCCTATAAGAGGGGGGAGAAAAATCAATACCGCTCAACTATTCCACCTTTTTCTTACATATAGACAAAGACTACCACAATTAAATAAGGTTAGCGAATACGCTCGCCGCGGATATTGGCCTTGCCAACTTTTTTAACAACCTTCTTTTTTTGCTGCTCTTCTTTTTTTTCTATCTCTTCGTGTGCGTAATCTCGAAAACGTGGGTCTACTTCTCTTTTAGAGTTGACGTATTGACCACCCATTTGATTGTATTTAGCATGAATCCAGTGACCACGGGCAGGTGAGTTTTTAGAGAACTTTGCTCCCGCTTGAGCGGTAATCATGTTCCAAAGTTTAGGATTTGCGGCTACGCGCTCTTCCGTCTTTTTTACTTCTTTACCTGAGATAAGTGCCATTGTTAATCCTTAGAAATGAGGAACCTACCCCCGCAGCTTTTCAAATATGCTGAACGGGGGTAGGAAACCTAATTAATCGTTTACTACTGCTGGGTTAGATGCTTTTTGGTTTGCACCGCTGCGAATTACGCGCTCAATGCGGTTATCTCCATGGTCAGCAAATCCGCCTGCTGAAAAATCAGTAAGGCTTGCTGGTGCTTCTACCCATGCTGCAGAACCAACGTGTGCGCGTTCACGCATTGTTTCTTCTGCTGTCTTTGTGTGAACAGGCTTGTTACGGTTTGGACGACCTGGTGCAGGTTCGTATCCATGCATTGCACCGTTAGTGAATTCGCTAGGAATGTCAGTATCAGTTGCAAGACCTTCTTCAAAACGTAGTGGGCCACGTTGTCCTGGTGTTGCAGAAGCCATCTTACGGTCGTAAGTGGTTCCTGGCTTTTCAGGGAACTTAGGTGTTGGGGCAATTGCCATTTTTTATACTCCTTATAAGGGTTGAGGACCTCGTGTAAAAGTGTCCTACTTATTGGTCGTAAAGTCAGGCTAAACGGGTAACTACCTACTGAAGAACGGGGAGGTAGATACTTCAACCGAAGGCATAGTCATATCTAAAGTTAAAGATACGGCTATTGCAAGGCTGTCCGCATAGTCATCGTGGGCATGCGCCTCATCTGGCGCATGAGCAAGGAAGTTAGGTCCTGTGAACTTAGTTTCCAAGTCTGTCATTTGTTGGTAGAAACGCTTCCAGGTCCGTAGTCGCCTTGTCTTTGCGTGTGCAGGCCAACCAACTAATCTGCGGTCAATTAAAGCCTTAAGGTGTTTCCAACGCTTTGATTGCTCTGGTTGACTACTTCCTATGGAATGTACTTCTGCTCTTGGGAGGAGGAGTTTGAGTCTTTGTGCAACCGCATCACCCACGCCGTTAGCGTCAACGCCAACAGCAAGTACGTCGTAACTCCCCAAGAAATTAACGATTTGAAAGTATTGGTCTTCCCAGTCATCACCTTGTAACTCCAGCCAGTTTAAAATTCTATGGTCAAAATATCCAAACTCATCAGGCCTATCCCAGTCAACCCAAACAACCGTGACAACTGTGGAGTCCATCTTACGAGCAGGGTCAATACCTACTACAACTGGGGAACGGTGCCAAGCCTTAACGGTTTCTTGAGATGTGTCTCCAAGCTCATCCATCATAGCTGAGGTTACGAACATACCTCGTTCCAGCAACCACTTACAGCAGTAGGACATCTGGAACTCATCTGAGTCTTCGCCAATACGCAGCATTTCTTTTTTAATGAACTTTGCGTAGTTAGCGTTGCACTTACTTACATCTCTGTAATCCCACTCAAAGTGGTTAGTGCGAATTCCTCTACCTGTCTGTCTACGCTTATTGAGTTGGATAGAACGATAGAAGTTGTTTTTATGCGTAGTAGGAGTTCCAGTCTTAACCATGGTTCCTGAGTAGTACGCAAGCATAGGAGAGATAGACTTAGATACCACGAAGTCATCTGCTTCTTGACACTCGTCAATAACAATAAGGTGGAAAGACTTAGATTCAATCTTTGCACGTGGGTTAGCTGTCATCATCATAAGGCTACTGCCAGAGTTCTTTAATTTAATTTGTCTAGTAACGCCTGGAACTTTACCTAGGCTGTCATCAATCTCAGGGTCACCTAAAATCTCTAAAGCACGTTCGCTAGTAAGCCTATTAACAGTGCGACCAAAGAGAGTTTCTACCTGACCTTCAACTGGAGCAAACATACCAATCCAGATGCCCTCTTTAAACTGACCTAATAGGTCTGGATACATCTTTGCAAGGCGTGGCAAAAGCACCATTAGCGTTGCTACGGTATTAGCAATTGTTTCAGACTTACCTGACTGACGTGCGGCTAACGCTGTTACTTCTTCACCGTCATTGATAATTACGGACTCAATGATGCGACGGGCAAGAGGCATTTGATAAGGGTGTAGCTCATGGCCTACTAAAGCGTTCATGAACTCAATACATCTATCAATTAGCTTTTTTACAAACTCTTTAGAGAGCTCATCAAGCTCAATATCTTCTTCTTCTTCAGGCAGGCCTTCTTCGAGCTCTTCCTCAGGGAAGAACTCGTCATCTTCGTCTTCTTCTAAAACAATGTTGTTGTCCATATTAACCTTAGTTTAATATAAAACAAAAAGCCTGGGTAGTTATACCCAGGACCTTTTGATGCCATCACACGGGGAGAGGAAGAGAGGCAAGGATAATTCTAGCATAACTAATAGGATAATTAAAGAGGCTTGCTCATTCTAGTGTGTAACTGGTCAACAACTGCATGTAAAGCTTCGGCTCCCTTAAGAGCTTCATTTAGGTAAACAGCGTCTCTATTTTTAGTATAACCAGAAAGGCAACGACCAATTTCAGTAATAGCTTGGTCTGCCCACATCTCTAGTTCCCCAGTTGGAATCTTAGATACTCTTCTGGCTACTTTTTCAGGAAAAGGCTTAGTCCAAGCTTCTTTCTTAAAAAAACTCATCATATGCTCCATCCTTGGGTTTCCAGGCTTCACGGCCTTTCATAGCATCAGATAGTAGCTTATCAACAGCGTCCTCGTCATCCCACATAATATCTGGGGTATGGTAGAAAACTCCTGCATATAAACCAGGCTCTGTAAATGGGAGCCTGAACACTAGGCACTTACCTTTTCTATATGGATATTCTGTCTCTTGAGTACTGCCTACCTCAATTATAGGTAAAGCTTTTCTATGCCAGTAACGAAGTTTTCCGCCGTATAGTGGTCCGTATGATTTCATATCTACTCTTTACCTGAAAATGGGATTTTAAAGTCTTCTCTTACTTTCTGTATTCTACTAGCAGTTGCTGCCGTTTGTGACAGACGTTCCTGAGCTTCTGGAGATATATCATCTGAGTTAGCAGGTCCCATTGTAGGCCACTTATCTAATCCGCTAGACGCAAGGTATCGACCAGTCGAATCTGCTACCTGTATAGCTTCCCAGTGGTTAGCACCTACATTATCGTACTGCCACTGTGTACCATCTCTAAATACAACGTACAGAGTTCTAGACCCGTAGTTATACCCTATAGCATGTGCACGTGGGCGTGAAGAATTTATTGTGTTAGCGTGACGAAACTCAGAAGGCAAGACTACTTTGAATTGCTCTTGAAAAGGGCTATCAATTAATAGTTTTTCTTGCGCTCTTAAACCAAGGTTAAGAATTCTATTCTTTTGTTCTTCGCGTTGTTTAGCGGCTAACTCTAACTTTGGGTCTGGCTTAGCCATTATTCCTCGCAACTGTGGTTCTTAGTCTCCGATTCTGTAACACGTGAAAAACAGCGTGAACAACGAAGATATTTCTCTGGAGTAAAGTTATTTTGTACTGTAGCGCCTAGTGGGTGGTTTGAACCATCATCAGAGTACGGGTCATCTTCATCAATGACAATTTTAGGCTCTCTAAAGAGTTCCCTAGGAAATGGGCCCTGTGGCTCCACCATTCGGTCAGGTACTGGATGTACCTGTATTGCTTGTCTTCTACTTACTTTCATCGGCAGGGACTTCCTCTGCCTTATCTTCAGCAGGAACGGCTTTCTTCTTAGAAGGCTTTTCTTCAACTGCTTCAACTAATGGGAAGTGACCAGAATCAGCACGTTCCTGTAACCACTTTGGTAAATCGTTGTGGCAATAATTAACTGGGTTAGTCCCTGGGTCTGCACATGTATAAGCAGCGTCTAGTTCACAATTATCACACTTTGGCTTCGCCATAATATCCTCCTAATAGTTGGAGGCGGGGGTCACCCGCCTCCTCCTATTCTACTTACTTGCGCCGATTCCGTATGCCTTATCTTTAGGATTTACGGCTTTTGCTAGAGGGCCAATGAGACCTGCAATAAATGCGTTAAGCAGAGTCTTTGGGTCCGTAATGCCGCTCATGTATAGGGCGACGACTGATGCCGCGCTTGCACGTAGGTATGTGCCAAGTGCTGCTGTTAGCTGTTCTTTGTTCATGGTTCTCCTTAGACCCCCGTGTGTGGGGGATTAATAAAAGAGTACTACTACTTCTCGGTTTCGTCTAGGTGCTGTGTAAAGCGACCTTCAAGACGAGCAACAGAGACGCGCAGGTCTACCATCTCGGCATGAATTTTATTGACGGTATCTTTCATCGAGCCCCCGCCGTTGGGCTTAAGTTCATGTACATAGTTCTTTAGGTAAGATTTTAATACCCATGATGTGGCTGTAATAATTGCTGCTCCAAAAGCTGCAAATCCAGCTAGTGTTCCAGCCCACTCTGCTACTGACATATGTCTCTCATTTTCTAGTTTAAATTAGAATGTAGATATATGTTGTCCATTACGCATATACAAATGCGGAAATACGTGTATCTATTAAATACGTAAATACTTAATTTGTCTCAATATAAAAAATATATTTACTTCGGCTTGACTCTCGCTGTAACACTGTGGCACTCTAGTTCTTGAAAGGCTCCAGTAATGGAGCCTTTTGCTACTGAGAGGAGCAGAAATGTTCAATATCAGAAAAGAAACAATGGATAAAGTGGCGGTGTTTTCAATGTATGCACTGTTAATAGGGGGAATACCTCACACGCTAGCTAATGCGGATGAGAAAGTTCCAACTGTGACAGTACAAGAAATCGCTGTGGACCCACTAGAGAAGTACAAAGGAGCAAAAGAACTGTCAGATACAGAATTAGTTGACCTGCTTAGAGCGGTTGGTTTTGAGGGAAAAGCTCTCAAGGTCGCCTACGCGGTTGCTAAGAAAGAATCTAACGGTCGCCCCTTAGCCCACAACGGAAACGTCAATACAGGCGACAACTCCTACGGGATGTTCCAGATTAATATGCTGGGAAGTCTCGGAGAAGACCGACGGGAGAAATTTGACCTCAAATCAAATAAGGAACTTCTGGACCCCGTGACTAATGCGCAAATTGCGCACTACATGTCAAACGGAGGCTCAGACTGGTCCTCCTGGAAAGTATACCCAGGCCAGAAAAATGGAGAAAGATACGAGAGCTTCCTAAGGGAGTTCCCAAACTAATATACCTTTAAACTAAAAAGCCCCCAGCCAATGGCTGGGGGCTTTTTGCTTGGGAGTTTATTATGCAGCCCAAGGTGTGATTGTAATTGTTGCTGTTGAAAGAACATTTGCTGTTGCTGCTGCAACTGACTGTGTTCTGAT
>Ga0208311_1000009_pt1 | contig 108380 bp, 123 predicted proteins | sample Colrivmet1562A02_FD_187683 | JGI IMG/M metagenome (GOLD analysis project Ga0208311, IMG submission 187683) | Estuarine microbial communities from the Columbia River estuary - metaG 1562A-02 (SPAdes) (version 2) | ecosystem: Environmental > Aquatic > Marine > Intertidal zone > Estuary | place... | reverse complement strand
CTACTTTTCTACATTCAGCATCATCAAGACCTGATTCGACTTGAATAGTAATAAATTTCGTAGCACCTTCACCATCTCTCACAATGGCCTGTGCTAATTCAATTGCAACTTCACCAATGGCATTCTTAAGAGCCGTATAGTCTTTGTCTTCTTGGCTGATTTCATGATGTCCTGCTTGCCCTGTAGCAATTAGAATGAATGAATCATTAGTAGATGTATCGCCATCAACAGTAATGCAATTAAATGATTGTTGCGTCACTTCTTTAAGAAGTTTATCAAGTAAGATTTGATTAATAGAAGCATCTGTTGCAATAAATGACAGCATGGTTGCCATGTTTGGATGAATCATGCCGGAACCTTTACTTATACCGGAAATAAAAATTTCTCTATCTTGAATCTTTATTTTTCTCGATGCCGCTTTTGGTGCAATATCTGTAGTCATGATAGCTTCTGCTGCATCTATCCAATGCGCTGGATCTAAGCTTTTTACTGTATCTGGCAATCCACTTTTAATTTTATCAATAGGTAGGCTTTCTAAAATAACGCCTGTTGAAAATGGTAAAACTTGCTCTGAATTAATTGACAGAAGTTCGCTGACAGCTTGGCACGTTTCTTTCGCCTTTAAAATACCCTCTTCTCCAGTACCTGCGTTAGCGCAGCCTGTATTAATAATGAGTGCACGAATTCCAGATGCATTTTTTAAATGCTCCTTACAAAGAATTACAGGCGCCGCACAAAATGCATTTTGCGTAAATACACCCGAAACTTTTGAGCCTTCTGCAATGGTGACTAATAGCAAATCTTTTCGGTTAGGTTTTTTAATATGTGCTTTAGCAGTCCCAAGCGATATACCTTTAACGGGGGAAATAGAATCAATTGTGAGTGGTTTAAGGTTAACTGGCATAGCTTATTCTTTTCTCCAAATAGTCCCTTGAGGGGTATCTTCTAACACAATGCCACTTTCAAGCAATAAAGATCTAATCCGATCTGCTTCCTTAAAATTTTTGTTAGTTTTCGCTTCATATCTTTGTAAAATTAACATATCAATATTAAGAGAAATTTTTTCATCACCTTTCAGAAAGGTTTCTGGATCTCTTTCGAGAAGGCCAATTGTCTTCGCAAGGGATCTGAGCAAATCAGCAAGTGGTGCAGATTTACTTTTATTAATTTCATTTGCTAAATCAAATAAAATAGAGATAGCCTCTGGCGTGTTAAAGTCATCATCCATAGCTTCCTTGAATTTATGCGCGAGTGGATGGCTCCAATCCACATCAGAATGCTCAATCTTAAATCCCCTTAAACTTACATATAATCTTTGTAATGCTAATTTTGCATCATCAAGATGCATATCTGAATAATTGAGAGGGCTTCGGTAATGTGCTCTTAAAATAAAAAATCTAACCACCTCTGGATCAAATTTTTCAAGCACTGTCCGAATGGTGAAAAAGTTTCCTAAAGACTTTGACATTTTTTCATCATCAACTCGCACAAAACCGTTATGCATCCAATAATTAGCCATCTTGCAATCATGAGCAGCTTCAGATTGAGCTATTTCATTTTCATGATGGGGAAATTGAAGATCTTGCCCGCCTCCATGAATATCAAAATGATGGCCAAGATAATGAGAGCTCATAGCTGAACATTCAATATGCCAGCCTGGCCTTCCCTTACCCCAAGGCGAATCCCAACTAGGCTCATTAGGTTTTGCGGACTTCCATAAAACAAAATCTAGTTCATCATGCTTATTTTGGTCGATATCAACCCTCTCGCCCGCGCGCAAATCTTCTATTGATTTGCCCGATAATTTTCCATACCCCTTAAAAGATCTTACTGAATAAAAAACATCTCCATTTTTAGCAACATAAGCGTGCTGCTTTTCAATTAATGTCTGAATCATAGAAATCATGTCTTGAATATGCTCTGTTGCTTTTGGCTCTTTTGAAGGGCTCATAACACCGAGCGCTTTCGCATCAGCATTCATTTCACTTATATATCTTTGCGTGAGACTTTCTATAGACTCATTGTTTTGAATGGAGCGATTGATGATCTTGTCGTCTATATCAGTAATATTTCTAACGTAATTCACGCTATATCCTAAAATATCAAACCAGCGCCTTACTACATCAAAAATAACCATCACGCGCGCATGCCCAATATGACATAAGTCATAGACAGTCATTCCACATACATAGATATTCACTTGCCCTTCCTGGATAGGTTTAAAAGTCTCTTTATTTTTTGAAAGGGTGTTATAGATTTTAATCATTGCAAATAAGCTTGTGAGCTTAAGAATAACAAAGGAATAGTGAAGGGCTTATTCATAAATAACATATAGATGATAAGGGTGCTATTTGGTAGAATTATGCTAAATTTATTAAGTAAATCATACCATGCCTCAAAAAAACGAATGTTCTAATATTAAGAATTTAAAAGGTTTTTTACTGTTTATCCTTTTATCCTTATCTACATTTTTCATAGCAAATGAAATTTACGCGGCCGATGATTTCAAATCGATTATGCAGCTAATTGAAAAGGGTGAAAAAGAAAAAGCCGCTCAACAAATTGACCAATATCTTAAAGCGAACCCTAATGACCCTCAGGTTATCTTTATTAAAGGCGTTGTGAAGGCTGAGCTTGGAAAATACAACGAAGCTATACAAGCATTCACTTACCTTACTGAAAAACATCCTAGTCTTCCTGAGCCATTTAATAATCTAGCAGTTCTCTATGCTGAACTAGGCGACTATGATAAGGCACAAAAAGCTCTTGAATCAGCCATCAAAACTCACCCTAGCTATTCAACGGCTCATGTCAACTTGGGCGATCTTTATACTAAACGCGCAACAGTTGCCTACAACAAAGCTTTAGAAATTGATAAGACAAATGTACAAGCTAAAACAAAGCTTTCTCTCATAAAAAAACTCTTTAATGCAAATGATATTAAAGTGCCGGTTGCACCTATCTCACAGCCAGTCCAAATAGCTACTAATGAAGTCATCAAGAAGCCTGCACCAGCGCCAACTCAGGCGGCAATTCCGTCCGCTCCAACTTCTAATGCACAGCCACCAAAAAATTTACCTCAGGAAATACCTTCTACTAAGAATAATACGGCTAACAATAGTGACTCTGAAATCGAATCTTTTGTTACAGAATGGGCTGAAGCTTGGTCATCAAAAAACATTACTTCCTACCTAGCTAAATATTCTCCTAACTTCAAAACACCTAAAGGAGAGAGTTTTTCAGACTGGCAAGAATCAAGAAGAAATAGAATTATAGGTAAGGACATAATTACTATTGAAGTTTCTGGGACAAACATCTCAAGTAAAGGCAATAGTTTTGCACAAGTGACTTTTAAACAAAAATATACTTCAAATAAATTAAGTCAAATATCAAGCAAAACTCTGATTTTAAGAAAAGAGGGTTCAGCCTGGTTTATTGAGCAAGAGTATTCTGGCAAGCAATAATTGATGAAAAATTTCATCAAAAAATTCCTGACAAAAGAATTTCACTTTTTATTAATCCTGGCGCTTCCTTTTAATATCTCCCAAGCCTTAAGTGAAGAAATATTTGTCTCGAATAAAAATTTGAATGTTACTGAATTAAGATATGAAACACCTGAAAAGATGCTTATAAAATCTTTAGTAGAAATTTCCGAAGGTAAAGTAGATATGGCGCTTGAAACTATTGACGCCCTTATCAAACAAACACCAAATTTTAAGTTAGCCTATCTAATTCAAGGGGACTTACTTTTAGCTCATGCAAAGCAAATTAATGGTATAGGAGATGAGACTAAAGGTGAAAAAAAAGAAGAGGTCGAAAATTTAAAAAATGAAGCAAAAGTCAGAATTGAAAGATACCTTAATAATCTAAATCTACAGAATGAGCCGAAAATTTTTGCTCAACTTAATAATAAAGTTAAATATCTTTTTTACGTAGACGCAGGGAGTTCTCGACTTTACCTATACGAAAATATTAATGGAAAGCTATCTTATAAAGATGATTATTATGTGTCCATCGGTAAAAATGGATTTGGTAAGCAATATGAAGGTGACAAAAAAACACCTGTAGGCGTTTACTTTACAGGGAAAAAAATCAGGGAATCATTATCAGACTTTTACGGGGAAGCAGCCTACCCTTTAAGTTACCCAAATGAAATCGACAGAAAAAATAAAAGAAATGGCTCTGGCATATGGCTCCATGGTACGCCTAAGACTACTTATAATAGAACGCCATTGGCAAGTGATGGATGTATTGTATTGAGTAACCCAGATTTAATGAAGCTATCTTCCGTTTTAGATAACAACAGAATTCCTATTATTATTTCTTTTCAATCATTAAAAGATTTAGAGTCTAGCAATAACAATTTGACTGAGAAAAAACTTTCACTAGTTGGTGCTATAGAAAGTTGGAGAGAAAAATGGGAAAATCAAGACACTGAAAGCTACCTAAAATTTTATTCAAAAAACTTTTTTAGCGAAAAAGATGATTATGACTCATGGGCCGAGAGAAAAAGAATCATTCAGGCTCAAAAGCAAAAGGTCCTCGTTGAGCTATCTGAAATTTCATTCTTTGATTATCCGAATACAGAAAATGAAATTGTTTTAGTGGATTTCGTCCAAGATTATAAAAGCCCTGTAATTAACAACAAAATGAATAAAAGGCAGTATTGGATTAATGAAAATAATGAATGGAGAATTATGTATGAAGGCGGCACTTAATTTAATCAAATTAGTTTTTGTTTTTTTCTTATTTTTACCCTTAGCCCATGCAGCTAATCCAGTTGTTGAGTTCGAAACTAATCAAGGCAACTTCAAGATTGAGCTCTTCCCTGAAAAGGCTCCAAAAACAGTTACTAATTTTTTATATTATGTAAATAACGGATTTTATAAGGAAACTATCTTCCATAGGGTCATTAGTAATTTTATGATCCAAGGTGGCGGGTTTACTCGAGAGATGTCTGAAAAAGCGACGCAGCCTCCAATTATTAATGAATCAAATAATGGATTACTGAATAGCGTAGGAACTCTTGCTATGGCAAGGACAAACGATCCTAACTCTGCAACTGCTCAATTTTTTGTAAATCTGATAGACAACAATTTTTTAAACTACACAGGTCCTGAGGCAAACTCTATCGGCTATTGTGTTTTTGGCAAGGTGACTGAGGGTATGAATGTCGTTCGTAAAATTGGTCAGCTACCAACAGGTAATTCTAAAGGCTTCTCTGATGTGCCTATTAGGCCTGTCATTATTATTAATGCAAAACATATTAACTAATATTTTATAAAGGAATTTAAGTGATTACACTCTCAACCAATTTCGGCAATATCATTTTAGAACTTGATGCTGATAAGGCGCCCATTACTGTCGCAAACTTTTTAAGTTACGCTAAGAATGGTTACTATAATGGCACTATTTTCCATCGAGTTATTGATGGCTTTATGATTCAAGGTGGCGGATTTGATGATTCGATGAAACAGAAAGCCACTGAAAAACCAATTAAAAATGAGGCTAATAATGGTCTTAAAAATAATAAATACACCATTGCCATGGCTAGAACTTCAATACCCGATTCGGCCACGAGCCAATTCTTTATTAATGCAAATAATAATGATTTTTTAAATCACCCAGGCCAGGATGGCTGGGGTTATTGCGTTTTTGGAAAAGTCACTGAAGGTACTGACATTGTGGATAAAATTCAAAAAGTCGCAACAGGTAATTCGGGCGGCCATCAAGATGTTCCTTTAGAGGCAGTCACAATTCTCAATGTTACTATTGATTAATATTGCCTAATCAAACTATCTTTGTATCAGATATACACTTGTGCGAAAGTCGTCCAAGCATCTCTGATGCTTTCCTGAATTTTTTAAATAAAATAACCAATCAAGTCGATGCGCTATACATACTTGGTGATCTTTTTGAATATTGGATAGGTGATGATTCAAAGCAGCATGAAAATATAATCAGGGCTATCAAAGCATTAACAGGTCGACACATTAAGGTTTTTTTAATGCACGGCAATAGGGACTTTCTTATTGGTCCTGTCTTTGAAAAAAAAACAGGCGCTCTTTTATTAAAAGATCTAACACTTATCAAAATTTATGGCAGAAAAATACTTCTAAGTCATGGGGATTCACTTTGTACTGATGACATCGAATATCAATCTTTCAAAAACAAGGTTAGAAATGAATCATGGAAAAATGAATTTCTAAAAAAGCCTCTTACTGAGCGAATCCACATTGCAAATGAATTTAGAAAGCAAAGTGAATTAAATAAAAAAAATAAATCTGAAGAAATCATGGATGCAAATCCTGAAGAAGTAAATCGAATCCTAACTCAATTCAATTACCCAGACTTTTTTATTCATGGCCATACACATAGACCAAACTATCACTCAATTAATCTTGATGGCCATCAAATGCAACGCGTTGTTTTAGGTGATTGGTATGAACAGGGGAGTTATTTAACTCTAGATTTGCATGGTATCAAAACGTATCAGCTTTAATGTTTTAGAAACTCTAATGGTCTTCTTTTTTCAGCTACTTTATCTAGCACACCATTGATATATTTATACCCGTCAATTCCACCAAAGGTCTTAGCTAACTCAACACCTTCATTAATAGCCACTTTATATGGAGTTGGTACATCGTGCATAAGCTCATAAACTGAAATACACAGAATTGAATGCTCGATAGGGCTTAGCTTTTCAATAGGTCGATCAATAAAACTTGAAATTTCATTATTTAATTGATCCATATTATTCATGATGCCATCAAAAAGATGGTGATAAAAAACTTCATCCGCCTTTAAATAATCAGGGTCATCTTTGATGTCTTTTTTAATCTGATTAATATCAAACTGATTTAAGATGCCGCGATAAATACTTTTCATCACAAGCTCTCTAGACTTACGCCTATTATTGACAAGCTTCTTTTTCTTTTTAATAGGTTGCACTTCTAGCATTAGACTGACTTTAATAAATGAATCATTTGTATAGCAACTTGAGCAGCTTCTTTGCCTTTGACTGAGGCTCTCTCCATAGCCTGCTCATCATTTTCAGTGGTTAATATTGCATTAACAATTGGCATACTAAATTCTAACTGAACATCCATAATTGATTTTGCTGAGTGGTTTGCTACAACTTCAAAATGAAAAGTCTCGCCCCTTATTACAGCGCCCATTGCAATAAGTGCATCAAATTTTTTTGTTTGCGCCATCTTTTTAAGAGCTAAAGGACTTTCTAGGGCGCCAGGAACTTTTGCTAATACGATACGCTCATCTTTTACACCAAGGTTAAGAAGCTCTTGATGACATGCCTTAACTAGCGCTTCACCAACATGCGGGTTAAATTCTGACATCACAATACCAATAGAGAATAATTCTCCATTTGAATTTTTCAAAATCTCTCTCAATTCACTAAGTCCTTTAGTATTACTTTTAAATAAAAAAGTAATTTTAACTTATATGAGAGCTATCTTTAGCTTTTATATAAGTTAATGAAACAATATCCAAGCCTTTTGTATAGTGCTCCATATCCCATAAGATATAGGCACACCAACAGCTGACCAAGCAAGAAAAGTGATTAGTGGAGTTTTTTCAGCCTTTCCAATAGTTTCTTTTGTTGAAATAAATTTTTCATGTGCTAATTTTTTTTCGGTCAATAACTCTTTATCGGTCATAAAGAATTTATTGTCCATAGGTCTCACCATAAGATTTGCAATAAATCCGATGGCAAGCATGCTCGCTAATATATAAAAAATAGGTGCATAAATTTCTGAAAAAGGAACCTGTGCTTCAACCCTCATATCATGCATATAATTTACAATCACTGGGCCCAATATACCTGCAGTTGACCAAGCCGTTAGGATTCTTCCATGAATTGCCCCCACAAATTGAGTTCCAAACATGTCTGCTAAGTAAGCTGGTATCGTTGCAAACCCCCCACCGTACATAGAGGCAATAATACAAAAACATGCTGCAAAGAGCGCTAATGATTTTGATCCAGTCATATAGGATGCGGTGACGTACATCAAGATACCAAGTGTAAAAAATACAATATAAGTCAGTTTTCTTCCTAATTTATCTGAAATGCTGGCCCAGAAAAACCGGCCAAAAATATTAAATAAAGAAATTAACCCTACAAATCCTGCGCCTACGGCGGCTGCAAGCGCCAATAAAGACTCATCTTTTTTAAGATCTGCAAAACCGAGATCTGAGTGGCCAATTAAGGCACCGCCAAAGGTTTCTTGAAGCATTGGCGCTGCTGCTCCAATAATACCTATACCTGCTGACACATTCATACAAAGAACTATCCACAAAAACCAAAATTGTGGCGTTTGATGCGCCTTGTTTAAATGCACATGATTAACCGAAATCATATTATTATTTTTATTCCTAGGTGGATTCCATCCTGCCGGCTTCCATCCTGATGGAGGCACTCTATAGCCTAGAGAGCCTGAAATCATAAAAATAGTATAAATAATGGCCAATACTACGAATGTTTGCCAAATCCCAGGCTGAGTCATGCCGTTAATATTTGTAGAAAATTTTGTCATTAGCATTGTGGCGAGCGGGGAACCAATCATGGCGCCTCCTCCAAAGCCCATAATCGCCATGCCAGTGGCCATACCTCTTTTATCCGGAAACCATTTAATTAGAGTAGAGACGGGAGAAATATATCCTAAGCCTAAACCTATCCCACCAATGACGCCACTTCCAAGCCACATCATCCAAAGCTGATGCGTATATATGCCAAAAGCGGAAAGCAATAATCCGCCACACCAGCAAAAGGTAGAAACAAGCCCGGCTTTTCTGGGGCCCGCTCGTTCTAGCCAGCTTCCCCAAAAAGCTGCGGAACAGCCTAAAAGAACAAAGAACAAGGTGTACATCCACCCTAAATCAAATTGAGTCCAGTTACAGTCAGTCGCAGTTAAAGCTCGAAGTGTGCCATGAAGTTTATCTGCAAAGGTTGCTGCCCCAGCAGAGCATGCAGCTAAAGCCTTGCCATCCTGACCTATTAAGGCATTCCCTAAAGGCTTCCAAAAAACACTGAATCCATAAGCCATACCAATTGAAAGATGAATAGCTAATGCTGCGGGCGGAACCAGCCAACGATTATAAGAAGCCTTAGCAGTAATATATTCTTTTGAAAAAAAACTTGGCATACACACTCCCCGAAAATCAACATTTCAATATTAAATTATTTTTAAAAAAACATCTTATTCTTTGTAAACTATATATTGTCATTAAAGTGTCATATAAATGTCATACGATCATAACCAATCCATTAATATAAGCAACTATGAAAGCCAATATACTGATCGTTGAAGATGAAAGTCCAATTCTTGAGCTTTTGGCACTTAATATTTCTCAGGCTGGCTATAATCCTCTAAGAGCTATAAGTGCTGAACATGCAGAAAAACTGATTAACGAAGCTCTTCCCGATATTATCTTGCTCGACTGGATGTTGCCTGGTATGTCAGGAATCGATTTTGCAAAAAAATTACGTAGCAATGCTTTAACCAAAACAATCCCTATTATTATGTTAACAGCGCGAAGTGATGAATTAGATAAAGTTAAAGGTTTAGAGATTGGTGCTGACGACTATATTACAAAGCCTTTTAGTCCTAGAGAACTTAATGCTCGAATCAAGGCTGTGCTTAGAAGAAAAGCCCCCGAACTTACTGAAGATATATTAAAAATTAATGGTCTAGAATTAAATCCTGTTTCTCATCGCGTTACCGGAAATAATAAGCCACTGGAAATGGGTCCAACAGAATTTAGATTGCTTCATTTTTTTATGAGCAACCCTGAAAGAGTTTATTCAAGGAGTCAACTATTGGATAAGGTTTGGGGAAGTCAAATTTTTATTGAGGATAGAACGGTAGATGTTCATATTCGAAGATTGAGAAATATTCTTACTCAATCTCAGCATGAAAATTTAATCCAAACTGTTCGCGGCTCAGGTTACAGACTCTCTACAAAATAGAATTTACCTAGATCACTGCAAGCATTACTCGCTATAATACTCGTACGTTTTTAGCGAGAAAAAACATTGCAAGATATCCGTTGGAATACTTTTTGGGTTTTATTATTTATATCTTTTTTATCTCTTATTGTGTGGGGATTTAAAAGCTTAGAAGTTGCTTCATTGTTTTTTATTCTATGCCTCTCCATTTATTTACTTTCTCATGTTTATTGGATTTACCGTCTAAACAAATGGCTTAAAAATCCAAATCTATCAACTATCCCTGATGGATCGGGTATCTGGGAAGAAATATTTGCCATACTCTATCGAGAATATAGAACACAAAAGAGAAGCAAATCTGAACTAACTACAACACTTGGCAGATTTATGACGGCAGCAGAAGCGATTCCTGACGGCATTGTTGCTCTAAATCAAAATAATGAAATTGAATGGTGTAACAAACCTTCAGAAAAAATGCTTGGTATTAGTTTATCTAAAGATATTAATCAGCCTATTAACTACTTATTGCGCGAAACTAGTTTTACTGAATATCTCAATTCCAATACATATAATGACTCGCTTAAATTAATTTCTTGGCGCAACACAAGCAGATCATTCGAAATACTTCTGGTACCTTTTGGTGCGAGTCAAAAACTTCTTATCTGTAGGGATATTACTCAGATTGAAAAAAATGATTCTATTAAGCGTGATTTTATTGCGAACGTTTCACATGAGTTAAAAACGCCACTAACGGTCATCGTTGGATTTTTAGAAACACTTTCAGATATGAAAAATGAATTCAATGAAAAAACCTACTCTTATCTTCAAATGATGCTTGAACAATCAGATCGAATGAATAAGCTAGTTGAGGACTTACTTCAGCTCTCATCGATAGAATCAAACGCAGCACCTGCCGAAAAAAAAGAAATAGATATGCTCCATCTCTTCAAGAACCTGAAGAAGGATTCAGATTTGATATCCGGCAAATTACATACAATTAATATGTCTATTAAGAAAAATATTTCTTTATTAGGATATGAAAAAGAAATATATAGTGCATTTGTTAATCTTGTAAGCAATGCTATACGCTATACCGAAAAAGGTGGGTCGATTAATGTTATATGGGATATGAAGAATCAAAATCCTTATTTTGAAGTGCAAGATTCTGGTATTGGTATTGATCAAAAGCTAATTCCGAGACTTACAGAGCGCTTTTATAGAATTAATAGTGATCGAGGCAGAAATACTGGAGGCACTGGATTAGGGCTATCTATTGTAAAACATGTTTGTATTCGACATCAGGCACAAATAGAAATTACAAGTCAAGTAGGGAAAGGCAGTCAATTTAAAATTATTTTCCCACAAGAAAGACTATCTCTTAAGAAATGATGAAGAAGAAAATGAATAAATTATATTATTTCTTTTTTTGTTTAATATTTTCAATATCCCTGCCCATTTCACATGCAAAAGAAATTGTTGAACCAGATAGGCAGTCTATAAGGCAGCTTGGTAAATCGGATTTTGACCGCATGGCTGACCATGAGATCAGAGAAAATATTCAAAGTTTAAAAACTCTTATGCTTAAGCTTTATAAAAGGAATCCTTCTGAATTAAAAAAAAGCACGTCTGAAGATCCTGAAAAAATGGTGAATTGGGTATTTAATGGAAATCACAATTGGAATTTTGAAGCTATTAATAATGCTCAAGGCACTGATGCTATGTACTTAACGTTTAGCGAAGACTATAAAGGCGACAAAGTGCTCCCATTTATTGTCGGTATTTACACTATGCTTATCAAAGCTCATGGAGGTAAAAAAGAATTTTATTTATTTGACTCAGTTGACCCTCAGCTTTTGTATAACGCCTCTCGTAATATTGAAACAGCTGTTTGGAAACTCTCCAACGCTAAAGATAGTTCCGGTAAATCCTTTTTGCTAGCGAATGAAATAAATGAAAAGGAAAGTAATTTATCTTTTGAAAGAGAGTTTGGAAAAATTATTGGTAGAACAGATTTTCTAGCTTTTACATTATCTGAAAAAACGGAGCGGAGTATTACGCGCATTATTCAAAATGTTACGACTGGCTTATTCATACCTATTTAAACTACAAAAGTATTTTCTCAATGCCGCCTTTGGTGGAGCTTTCTACAAAGTTTTGCATCCAATTTGCACCCAGTAAATTCTTGGCTAATTCAACCACAATATAGTCTGCTGTTGTATTTGTTTCTTCTCCATAACGCGCCAATCCTTGTAAACAAGAAGGGCAGGAAGTAAGAATTTTTACTTCACCAAATGATTCTGGCTGATCAATACCTATTTTTTGAATCCCTTTTTCAATTTCTTCTAGTTTTCTCTTTTTAACTTGCGTTGCAATATCTGGTCTTCCTACGGCAAACGTTCCAGACTCACCGCAACAGCGATCATTCAAAGGTACACTTGTATTCATTAATGTGTTTGTAACTTGAGAAGGTGCATATGTTTTCATTGGACTATGGCAAGGATCATGGTACATATATCTAGTGCCTGAAACACCTTCCATTTTTACTCCTTTTTCCATGAGATATTCATGAATATCTAATAATCTGCAGCCAGGAAATATTTTTTCAAATTCATATTTTTGTAACTGATCCATACAAGTTCCGCAAGAAACAATCACTGTTTTAATATCTAGATAATTAAGTGTATTCGCTACTCTATGGAACTGAACACGATTATCAGAAGTTATTTTTTGACCTTTATCATGGTTACCAGAAGAGGTTTGAGGATAGCCACAACATAAGTAGCCTGGCGGCAGAACGGTAATTGCGCCAACCTCATATAACATCGCTTGAGTTGCTAATCCTACTTGTGAGAAAAGTCTTTCAGAACCACATCCAGGGAAATAAAAAACTGCGTCAGAATCTTCATTAATCTTTTCTAGATTTCTTATGACCGGAACGACTTTATCATCTTCGATGCCAAGAAGCGCTCTAGAGGTTTTAGTTGGCATATTTTTAGGCATTGGTCGATTTAAGAAATGAATAATTTGAGACTTGATCGGCGCTTTACCAATAGTTGAAGGTGGATTATTTTTGAAAAAATTAATAGTGCCGAGTTTTTTTAATAAGTGATGCCCAGCTTGTTGAACTTTGTATCCAACATCGACCATTAAAGTTCTCATAATTTTAATAGTGACTGGATCTTTCATATTGAGATAGCTCATCGCTAATGCTGTGCCTGGGCTAAAGTGTCGCTTACCCTGCTCTCTTAAGAAATTTCGCATAGCGATAGAGACTTCACCAAAATCAATATCAACTGGACAAGGGTTAAGGCATTTATGGCAAACAGTACAATGATCTGCAACATCATTAAATTCATCGAAATGCTTAATCGAAATACCACGTCTTGTTTGTTCTTCATATAAAAATGCTTCTATAAGCAATGAAGTCGCTAAAATTTTATTTCTTGGGCTATAAAGTAAATTAGATCTAGGTACATGTGTTGTGCATACAGGCTTACATTTACCACAACGTAAACAGTCACTGATTGAATCTGCTATTTCCCCAATAGCAGATTGTTCCATGATGATAGATTCTTGCTCTAACAATCCAAAGCTTGGAGTATAAGCATTCTCTAAGCCAGATCCTGGAAGCAATTTACCTTTATTAAAGTGTCCAAAGGGATCTACTTTATTTTTATATTTCTCAAAGGCTTGAATTGTACCTTCATCTAAAAATTCCATTTTTGTAATACCAATGCCATGTTCGCCAGAAATAACGCCATTGAGGCTTTTAGCAAGATCCATCACTCTCACAACAGACTCGCGCGCTTCTTGCATCATTTGATAATCATCAGAATTAACAGGAATGTTGGTATGCACATTACCATCACCGGCGTGCATATGAAGTGCTATAAACACCCTACTCTTTAAGGTATTTTTATGAATTTGATCTAGTTTTAGTAAAAAGCTTTCATACTCTCTTCCGCAAAAAATTTCATGGAGAGGGTCTTTGAGTTCTCTTTTCCAAGAAATTCTTAGCTCATAAGACTGAAGCGCTCTAAATATACTTTCATATTTCTCTTCAATATCATTATTTCTTTCAAGCAGTGTTGAAGGAGGGCTATCAAGATTGTCCAGCATCTGGCCCCATTTTTCTCTTAACCCATGGATCAAATCAATACTCATTTTTTGCTTTACTTGGGTTAATTCTGGATCAGAATTTAATCCTTCTTCTTCATAAATAAATTTATCATGCTCAATGAAAGTTTCTAATTCATCTAAAAGTTTTAATTTATTTTTAATTGAAAGCTCGATATTAATTCTTTCAATACCATCGGAGTATTCTCCAAGCTTAGGAAGAGGAATCACAACATCTTCATTGATCTTAAATGCATTTGTATGTTTTGCAATCGCAGCTGTTCTTGCGCGATCAAGCCAAAAACGTTTTCTAGCATCTGCTGAAACTGCTATAAAACCCTCACCATTTCTTGAATTAGCTATTTGTACAATTTGAGAGGCTGACAACCCTACAGCATCTTCATCATCACTTGCAATATCTGCGATTAAAACCATGCGAGGACGTTCTTGTCTTGCGGCTTTGGTACTATACCCAACAGCTTTAATATAGCGCTCATCCATATGCTCTAATCCAGCCAAGAGCGTACTATCTGATTGATCTAAATAATCCTTGATTTCTACAATTGCGGGAACAGCATGGGAGACGTTGCCAAAAAATTCTAAGCAAACTGTTCTAACGTACTTAGGCATCTTATGAAGAATGAAAGTGCCAGATGTGATGAGTCCATCACATCCTTCTTTTTGAACACCAGGAAGTCCACTCAAAAATTTATCGGTTACATCTTTCCCTAATCCGATTTTTCTAAAACTACTCCCAGGTATTTCTAAAAATTCTGGCTCTGCAATTAATTCTTTGCCGTCAGGCTTATATCGACTAATTTTAAAACGCACCAAATCTACATAGTGAATTTTGCCAAGATTGTGATCTAATCTTTCGACCTCAACCCAGTTGCCATCAGGGTCAACCATTTTCCAAGAAGCTAGGTTATCTAAAGCCGTCCCCCAAAGTACTGCTTTCTTTCCACCAGCATTCACTGCAATATTTCCACCAATGCAAGATGCATCTGCTGATGTCGGATCGCAAGCAAATTCAAGCCCACTACTCGTTGCCATTTCCATAGCGCGTCTTGTAACAACCCCTGCACCGCATCTCACAACAGGCACACGCTCACTGACGCCAGGCAAATTTTGATATTCGACATTGCTTATATCATCAAGTTTTTCGGTATTAATGACTGCTGAGAATGGGGTGAGCGGAATAGCACCGCCGGTGTAACCTGTACCTCCCCCTCGAGGAATAATGGTTAACTCAAGGTCGATACAAGCTTTAACAATTTGCGCCATCTCTTCTTCGCGATCTGGGTTAATTACAACGAATGGGTATTCAACTCGCCAGTCCGTTGCATCAGTCACATGAGATACTCTTGCTAATCCATCAAATTGAATATTATCTTTTTTGGTAATTTTTTTTAATTTAGAAAAAATTTTTCTTCTAAATTTTTTGACCAACTTGAAATCGTTTTCGAAAGTCTTAACTGCCTTATGCGCTGCTTCAGAAAGCTCCATGACTTTCTCATTGCCAGAACTTCGCTCACCAATCGAATGGATACGATGATACATAGCATCCACTAATGCTTTAAGTCGCTTTGGATTTTCTAAAAGATCATCTTGAAGATAAGGATTTCTATTAACTACCCATAAATCACCGAGCACCTCGAAAAGCATCCGAGCAGATCGGCCTGTCTTTCTTTCGTCTCTCAATTCATTCAGGATATTCCAAATATTTTCTCCTAAGAATCGAATGACGATTTCTCTGTCTGAGAACGAAGTATAGTTATAGGGTATTTCACGCAATCGACTGATTGGAAATGGTTGCGTTTTAAAAATAGATTTGAGTATTGGGGCGTTCATTTAAATAAATTTAATTTAAGCATGAGCATATCATGGAGCAGAATTGCTAACAACGTTATAACCCAAAGGGTTATTGAACTTTAGGCAGAAAATTCAGTTAAAATATGAGCTCAATTTACTCGGTTTAAAGGGCCTGTTTCTTTCCATTTTATGAACCCAATACCTTTAATAAAGTTCAGATTAATTTCTCAAATATACCCAAAATGCTCTGGATAAAAACTCTTCATATTATATTTATGGTGACTTGGTTTGCTGGCCTTTTTTATTTGCCGAGACTCTTTGTTTACCACGCCATGAGTAAAGATAAAATTAGCCATGAAAGATTCAAAGTCATGGAAAGAAAGCTTTTTTTCGGGATCATGACACCGGGCGCTTTTTTAACGATACTTTTCGGAGGGTGGCTTTGGGGTCTTTATGGCGTAACTGAACAATGGCTTCAAATTAAAATAGGTCTCGTAATCTTATTGTTGGCTTATCACTATCTATGCTTTAAACATCTTATTGATTTTAAGAACAATAAAAATAAGCATAGCCATATCTATTTTCGATGGTTTAATGAAGTGCCTGTAATAGCTCTTGTTGCCATCATTTACTTAGTCGAATTTAAACCAGCATGAGTATACTCATCTGCGGCTCCATGGCTTTTGATACCATTATGGTATTCAAGGACCAATTTAAAAACCATATCCTACCTGAAAGCATTCATAAATTAAGTGTGGCTTTTTATGTGCCAGAACTTAGAAAAGAATTTGGCGGTACTGCAGGAAATATTGCATACAATCTTAAGCTTCTCGATGAAAATCCAGTCATTATGGCAACAGTAGGTAGCGACTTTTCGGTTTATTTTGACTGGCTTAATCAAAATGGAATTGATGCTTCATATATCAAGGAAATTAAGAGTCTTTATACAGCGCAAGCATATATTACGACTGATCTAAGTGACAATCAAATTACAGCTTTTCATCCAGGCGCCATGGTGGAATCTCACCAGAATAAAATTAAACAAGTAAAAGATGTATGTTTGGCGATCATTGCGCCAGATGGGAAAGATGGCATGATGAATCACGCCAAAGAATGTAAGGCGCTTAATATTCCCTTTATGTTTGACCCTGGACAGGGGCTGCCAATGTTTGATCGCAAAGAGCTTTTAGAGTTTATTGATGACGCTTCATATATTGCAGTGAATGACTACGAAGCAACTCTCTTGTCTGAAAAAACCTCCCTTTCTATAGAAGAAATTTCTAGAAAAGTAGAAGCATTAATTGTGACTATGGGTGCAGAAGGCTCAGTCATTTATGCTGGCCATAAAATATATAAGATTGAACCCATTAAGGTTGAATCAACTATTGATCCTACAGGATGTGGCGACGCTTATCGTGCAGGCCTTCTCTATGGCATTTCTAAGAAATGGGATTGGCAATCTGCTGGTCGATTAGCTTCTGTGATGGGCGCAATTAAAATTCAAAATCAAGGTGGCCAAAATCATCGCCCATCCCGTGACGATATTGAAAAACTTTATACAAAAAAATTAATCGAAGAAAATAATTAATTAGATATCTTTTGAGTTTGCTTTTACAGAAAATACTGTCTTATCATCAAGCCTGATAGCTGTTAAAGCTCTTCCCCAAACACAGCCAGTATCAATGGAATAAATATCTCCTCTTGTAACAAGGCCTAAAGCTGACCAATGACCAAAAATAATAATATTATCTTTGGTTTTTCTTTTAGGAAAATCAAACCAAGCTTTTAATTTTTTAGGCATATTTTTAAGTTCACCTTTATAGGTAAAATCAATAGCTCCATCTGAAGACAAAGCCCTCAACCTCGTAGTCGCATTAATGATAATTCTGGCTTTATCATTCTTACTTAAGGTACTAGACCATTTATCCGGCTTATTGCCATATATGGAAGATAAAAATTCTACATATTTTTTACTGCGGAGTTGCACGCTTACTTCTTTTGAGAATTTTAGAGCGTCCTTAACGGTCCACTGAGGCATTACACCCGCATGAACCATTAAGTGTTTTTTTTCGTAATGAACTAAGGGGAGAGATCGCAACCATTTAAAAAGTAAATCTGAGTCTTTTGCTTTAAGAAGACGAGATAAAGTATCTTCGTCATCTGGCTCAATAACCTTATATTTGATAGCTAGTGCGTGAAGATCATGATTGCCTAAAACAGCGGTCACTGAAGATTTATTTTTATAGCACCATCTCAACATTTCCAGCGATCCATTGCCGCGATTAATCAAATCGCCCGCGAGCCAAAGTTGATCTCTGCCGCGTTTAAATTTAATTATTTTTAGAAGGTCTAGAAAAGAATAGTAGCAACCTTGGATATCGCCAATTGCGTAAATTGCCATGAATGTTTATTTTTTAAAGTTAGCACCTGATGAGTTCGTCATATATAAGACTGCACTAGCCACTTCATTGTCAGACAAAGATGCATTGCCACCTTTTGCTGGCATAGAGCGAATTCCTTTAATGGCATGCTGAACGAGTGTTTCATAACCTTGAGCTATTCTTGGAGCCCATGTTTGCACATCACCAAGTTTTGGAGAATTTAATATACCAGCTTGATGGCACGTTAAACAAACAGCTTTGTAGACTTCCTCTCCTGATTTCCCCCCTGAAGCTTCTCCTTGAGCAACTACCTGAGCTAATTCTACCTTTGCAACTGGCTGAATATTTTCTTTAATTTTACTTTCCACCATAACATTAGAGCTAGTGGCACTCTGAAAATCATAGGTTATCAATGAAATGAATAAAATTCCCCCTACGACTGCTCCGACAATAATTGCCATTAACTCAAATAAAACATTTGTTTCTTTTTCTAAACTCATTTAACTATCCTTTTGTAATCTTAATAAAGAGTAAATTTAAAATAATGGTCAATTAACATCGCAGAAAAAATTAGGCTTAAATAAATAATAGAATATCTAAATGTTTTCATGGATAACTTATCTGAGTAATTTTTAAATAGCATAATTACATAATACAAGAAAACAGCATTAAGAATAGTGGCACAAATTAAATAAATAAGCCCACTCATGCCAAGACTAAATGGCGCCATAGTCACAATAATCAAAATGATTGTATATAGGACAATTTGTAACAATGTAAAAGATTCGCCGTGTGTGACAGGCAGCATTGGTATGCCTACTTTTGCGTAATCATTTCTCCGATAAAGTGCTAATGCCCAAAAATGAGGTGGCGTCCAACAGAAAATAATTAAAAATAGTATTAGTGCTTCCGGTCCAACAGTATTATTAACCGCTGCCCACCCCAGAATCGGTGGCATAGCGCCAGAAGCACCGCCAATAACTATATTCATTGGCGTAGCAGGCTTGAGAAAAATTGTATAAATAACGGAGTAAGAGAAAAAAGTTGCAAGAGTAAGCCACATTGTTAGGGAGTTCACGTAATAATAAAGAATGGCTAATCCAACACCCCCCAGAATACTTGCATAAACTGCAGTACGTTCGGATGACAATTGTCCTGTTCCAATAGGCCTTCCTTTTGTTCTTGCCATCACTGCATCTATTTTTTGTTCAATTAAGCAATTAAAAGCTGCTGCTGCACACGATACAAAACCAATGCCAAGAATAGAACTTAGTAATACATTAAATGGCACCATACCGGGGGTAGATAAAAACATTCCAATTACAGCAGTAAAAACAATAAGAGAATTAACTCGCAACTTACAAAGAACTAAAAAATTCTTTAAATCAATCTGAAGATTCAAAGTATTTTTTTTAAGGAGCCAAAGCATATTATTTTTTAATTTTTGCATTTATTATTGTTATTATGACGACCAGTAAAGCTGCTGTTAGATTGTGACTAACAGCTAAAACCATTGGGAGATGAAGAATCAAGTTAGCAACTCCTATAATAAATTGGGCTGCTAATATAGCTAATAACAACATCGCCTCAGATCTCAATTGTTTATATTTCATTAATGCATATGATAAATAGCCAAAATAAATAACTAAAGTTATAGCGCCTATTCTGTGAACCCACTGAATTGCTTGTAAAGCGTTAAGACTGATTGGAGTCCCTTCAGAAGTTTGACCTAAATCTCTAAAAATATTAAACGCATTCTTAAAGTCCATATCAGGGATCCATTGTCCATGGCAGGTTGGAAAGTCTGTGCAAGCGAGACCAGCATAATTAGTGCTAGTCCAGCCACCTAAAAAAATTTGCATAAAAATCAAAATAAAGCCAAACCTTGCCATATAAAAAATTATGCTTTGCTTTAGAATTAATTTTGAATTTTCGTTGTAATGTTCGTAACTTATATATGTAAGTAAAGCTAAGGTTGTCATACCGCCTATTAAATGGGCACTTACAATAATAGGCTTGAGTAAGAGTGTAACTGTAAGCATTCCTAACATAGCTTGAAAAAATACAATGCCCAGAAGGCTAAAGGGAGCAAGGATACTCACTTTTAGAGATTTTTTATTTTTATAAGCTAAATACCCAATTGTTAAAATTAAAAGCCCCAATAGGCCTGCCACATATCTATGAACCATCTCTTTCCAAGCCTTGTCATTTTCTATAACTTGACCTGGAAAAGTATGCTGGGCTTTTTCAATAGCCAGTTGGCTTTCTGGAACAGTTAGTGTTCCAAAACATCCTGGCCAGTCTGGGCAACCTAAACCAGCATCCGCTAGCCTTACATAGGCCCCTAAAACAATTAAACAAAATGTCATAACTGTTGTAAATAAGGTAATTTTTTTAAAAAGATTCATAATTAAATTTCTATAAATTTATATTAATATCGATTAGACTAAAGGGAAATAATTCCTCTAATTTGCAAGAATTATAACATTCACCCAATTATGGCAAAAAAATCTATCTGGCTGTTGCTCGTTTTATTAACTCTTCTGGTCTTATTTTTTTTGTTATTAACTACAAATAAAAAAGTTCCAGAAATTGCAGTTACTTCAATCACTGGTGAAGCTATCAAGCTTTATCAAGTTAAAAATAATTTCACAATTATTAACTTTTGGGCAACCGATTGTCCAGGCTGCATCAAAGAAATGCCGGGTCTAGTTGCTACTTACAATCAATTCAAAGGGCAAGGTTTAGAAATTATTGCTATATCTATGAGTTATGACCCGCCAAATCAGGTCTTAAACTTTACGCAAAAAAATAAAATACCCTTCCCTGTTGTGTTAGACGTTAATGGTCAAATTGCACGATCATTTGAAAACATTCGCCTTACGCCAACTTCAATACTTATTGATAAAAATGGGAAAATCATTGATAAAGTCATAGGTGAGTTAGATTTTAATAAATTAAATGCTCTTTTGAAAAAGCATCTTAATTCCTAATTATTTTGAAATTCTTATTAATCGTTCTAGATCTTTGATTATTCCAGATGGATTTGTTCCTTTTTTATACTGCATCATCAAATTACCGTAAGGATCGATAAGGTAAATAGACTCGTTATCAAAGTTTGGATAAGATTTAAAGCGACTCTTTATTCTATCTTTTAAGTCAGTATCATCTTTAAGCAAAAGCTGGCCTTGGCTCAATTTAATCTGTTCGGACGAAATTAAATTTTTATCTTTGGCTATAGCTAGCCTTTGAATTTTATTGCCATCTTTACCTAATGCAAGCCAAATTTGTCTTAATTCATATAGTTGGAATTCACACACCTTTTCACATTTATTTTCTACGAATGAAACTAATGTCCATTTGCCGAGTAATTCGTGCATTTGACTGCTAATCGGCTCATATAATTTGAAATCACCAATCTGAATGATTGGACTAATTAAGAGTCCATGCTCGACTCCCTTTGAATTCATTTTGAAATTTGTAAAAAAAACTAAATACCACGCATAAATTACAGGCATAAAAAATAGCAATACAATGCCGATTAGTTTTAGCCGTGACTTAAAAATATTGCTTAATTTCATTTCTTTTTTACACCTAGTCTTATAAAAATAATGAAAAGAGTAAATGCCATCGCAAACCACTGAAATGCATAACCATAATTTTTATCGCTGTCAGGAACTGGCATACCTGAGTCTAAAACATAAGTCTTATCAAAAATAGGATTTTTGAGTTTAACAACATATCTCATTAAATCTTTGCTTATTAAAGAACTTAAAACCTCATAGTCCATCTTCTGAAGCCTAAAAGACGATTCATCTAATTTTTCAGTTATAACTTTACCCAGTGAAATACCAGAAGAGGGCATTTGACTAATTTCACCTTCAATTGTTTGTATCTCTTTGATAGGGGGTATATTAGGAATATCTTTTCTAGAATTACTGAGAGGATACCAACCCCTATTAATTAAGATAACTTTATTAGAATCTAAAATCTTAAAAGGGGTGTAAATTAAAAAACCTGCTTTTTCTTGAACAATTTGATTGTCTAGAATAATATTCTTATCATTTAAAAACTCCCCCCTCATAGAAACGCGATGCCAAATAATATCTTTTATTGGCATTTGGATAGTTTCTTTATTTAATTGTATTGGCGATTGATTTTGTCTTTCGACAAATGCCATATTAATTATCTTTTTTTGATCGGCACGATCCAGCTGCCAAAACCCTAATTTAATAAAAAAAATAAAAAATATAATAAATGCCAGGCTAGGTAATAACTTATAATTAAAACTGATGTTATAGACTGAAAATTTCAAAATTATATTGAAGGCAAGGTTATTTTATGAGCGGTGAATTATTATTTAAGATTCTTGTAATAGCAATTCTATTATTTATACTTCTATCCCTTTCGGGTGGGCTTTTCTTTCTAATCAAAGATAAAAAAAAGAATTCTAACAGAATGGTAACTTCACTTTCCTTTAGAGTTGGACTTTCTCTTCTTTTATTCTTCTTGCTTTTTTATGGATTTTATTCTGGCCTGATTCACCCTCATGGCATGTAAAATAAAAAAGCGCTATCAATATAGCGCTTTTAAAATCTGCTAGCTTAAAGCCAATATACAAATATAAATAATCCTAGCCAAACCACATCCACAAAGTGCCAATACCAAGCGACAGCCTCAAAAGCAAAATGATCATGATTTGTAAAATGTCCTTTAATTGATCTCAATAGAATCACTGCTAACATAACAGCTCCCATCGTTACATGAAAACCATGGAATCCTGTAAGCAAGAAAAATGTAGATCCATATATACCGGAACTAAGCTTTAAACTTAATTCGGTATAGGCATGGTGATACTCGGTTGCTTGCAAGTACACAAATAATGCACCTAATGCGACCGTAGTAGCAAGCCAGATATTAAGATAATTTCTTTGTGCTTTTTTTAAAGCCCAATGAGCAAATGTAACTGTCACCCCACTTATTAAAAGTATCAAGGTATTAACTGCGGGCAAGCCAAATGCCGGGATAGTATCTTTATGAACAGTGAAATTGGCTGGATTTGGCATCACTGACATAGGCCATGAAGCTTTAAATGCTGGCCATAAAAACTGGTGCGTTACTACTCCATGACCTTCTCCACCAAGCCAAGGCACAGATAAAACGCGAGCGTAAAATAGAGCGCCAAAAAAAGCTGCAAAAAACATAACTTCTGAGAGAATAAACCACCCCATACCCATTCTGAAGCTAATATCTACTTGTTTATTATATTTTCCTGCAAGGCTTTCAGCTATCACATTTGAAAACCATCCTGCAAACATATAAATTACTGCTGCTATGCCTACAATAAATACATATTTTGCATTGGGCGATTGATTTAATAACATTGCTGAACCTACAAACAGAGTAAACAGAGCAAGGCTACCTACTATAGGCCATTTGCTTGATTCAGGAACAAAATAGATATCTTTACTTGCCATAATATTTCCTTAATTATTAATTTATTAATGCTACTTAACTTGCTTTTTTGTCATCTTTCAAAGCTCTAAAAAAAGTATATGAAAGAGTCAGTGATTCCACATTTTTAGGAATGTCTTTATCTACTTCAAATCTTACAGTAAGTTGTTTTTTCTCACCAGGCTTCAATACTTGATTCCTAAAACAAAAACACTCTGACTTTTTTAAATAAAGTGAGGCAATTTGAGGCGTAACACTTGGTATAGCTTGCCCAATAATTTCTTCATTAATCATATTTTCAACGGTATAGGTTACAACATAAAATTTACCGGGATTAACCTTTAAAAACTTTTGATCCGCTTTTAATTTCCAAGCTAAATTACCATTTATATTTGAATCAAACTGAATGGTGACGAGCCGTTGATCATCTACAACTAATTTTGAAGCTTCTGCATTATAAATACGTCCTGTCTTTCCATTCAATCCGGTGACTTCGCAAAAAACATCATATAGCGGCACAAGCGCATAACCAAAACCAAACATTACAACTGTGAGCAGCGTTAAATAAACAGTTGTTCGCTTAATGCCGCCAAATTTAATCATTTCATATTGCTTAGAAGAAACCCTACGTAAAAAGAAAAAGCAACTAAGCCTAAAATCAATGCTAATCGTTTATTTCTTTTTTTAACTAATTCATTATTATTTTGAAATGCTTTTTTTACCATCAATAGTCCATTAAAGCTTTTGTGACTTTTGGTGGCTTAGTGAATGAATGGTATGGCGGAGGTGAGCTCAATGTCCACTCCAAACCGCGTGCGCCTTCCCAAACTTGGCCTGTAGCTTTTTTGCCGCCTAGGACACATTTGATAACTATGTATACAAATAACAACTGTGAAATGCCGTAAGCAAAACCGCCAAGGCTTGAAACCATATTAAAATCTGCAAACTGAACACTGTAATCTGGAATTCTTCTTGGCATACCGGCTAAACCTAAAAAGTGCTGTGGAAAGAAAAGTACATTTGCAAAAATGGTTGATAACCAGAAATGTACCTTAGCTAATTTCTCGTCATACATATTGCCAGTCCATTTAGGAAGCCAATAATAAACAGAGGCCATAAGGGCAAATACTGCGCCTGTTAGTAAGACGTAATGGAAATGAGCTACAACAAAGTAAGTGTCATGATACTGGAAGTCAACTGGCGTAATACCTAGCATAAGACCTGAGAAGCCTCCGATTGTAAATAAAATCACAAAGGCTAGCGCAAATAGCATAGGGGTCTCAAATGTCATAGCCCCCTTCCACATTGTTGCTACCCAGTTAAATACTTTAACGCCCGTAGGAACAGCAATTAACATTGTTGCGTACATGAAAAATAATTCGCCGTTGATAGGAAGCCCAACTGTAAACATGTGATGCGCCCATACAAAGAAAGAAAGAATTGCAATTGATGCTGTTGCGTAAACCATAGATGCATATCCGAAAAGTGGCTTACGAGCAAAAGTCGGGATAATTTGAGATACGATTCCGAAAGCTGGCAGGGCTAAAATATAAACTTCGGGATGTCCGAAGAACCAGAAAATGTGCTGGAACAATACTGGGTCACCGCCACCGGCAGCATTAAAAAAGCTTGTACCAAAATATTTATCTGTTAGTAGCATTGTCACAGCGCCCGCTAAAACTGGCATAGACGCAATTAATAAAAAGGCTGTGATCACCCAAGTCCAGACAAACAAAGGTAATCTCATCAATGTCATACCTGGCGCTCTCATATTAAAGACTGTTGCAATGATATTAATTGCACCCATGATAGAAGAGATACCTAGGAAATGAACTGCAAATATTAAGTACGGAAATGCTTTTCCTGTTTGAAGCACAAGAGGTGGATACATTGTCCATCCGCCTGCAGGGGCTCCACCTTCCATAAATAAAGTACCTAAAAGAAGTGCAAAAGCAAAAGGCATAATCCAAAAACTCATATTATTCATACGAGGAAGAGCCATGTCCGGAGCTCCAATCATAATAGGTATCATCCAATTAGCAAGGCCAACACCAGCGGGCATCACAGCTCCGAAAATCATTACTAGGGCATGCACAGTTACCATTGAGTTGTAGAATTGTGGGTCTACAAACTGAAGTCCTGGTTGAAATAACTCTGCACGAATAACCATTGCCATCGATCCGCCAATAAAGAACATGATCAATGAAAAAACTAAGTACATCGTACCTATGTCTTTATGGTTTGTTGAAAATAACCAACGTTTAATGCCTGTGGGCTTATGATCGTGATGATCGTGATCGGCGTGTGCTATTGTACTCATTCTTAAATCTTCCTAAATTAAAAAATTAAATTTAAAATTATTTCTTTCTGCCAGCTGCAACATCTTTAGGCTGAATAATATCGCCTGTTTTATTACCCCAATTATTTCTTGTGAAAGTAACTGCTGAGGCAATATCAGTGTCCGATAGTTGCTCGCCAAAAGCTGGCATATTTCCCTTGCCATAGATAACTTGATGAATATGAGCTGGTATATTTTCCTTTAGGTTTGCAAGAGGACTGCCATCAATTGATGGAAAAACCCCTTTAATACCTTGTCCATTTGCTTGATGACAAGCTAGACAATTGGCTTTATAAACCGCTTCACCTTTAGATTTTAACTCATCCATTGACAGCTCTTTATCGCCACTATCTTTTTTAGATTTTAATGCAAGTTTTGTTTCTTGAACCCAAGCTAAGTATTGTTTTTCTGGAACAGCCTTTACTACAATAGGCATATATCCATGTCCTTTGCCGCAAATTTCAGCGCACTGGCCACGATAAACACCTTCTTTATTAATTACCGTCCAGTTGTCATTAATGAATCCTGGAATAGCATCTCTCTTCCAGCCTAAATCAGGCACCCACCATGCATGAATAACATCGCTTGCTGTTGTCATAATTCTAATTTTTTTACCAACAGGCAGTACAAGAGCTGTATCAGTATTTCGTAAGTAGTTATCAGCAGTCTTTGGATCAATACCTGAATTCTTTTGGCTAGCATCAACACTATCAGAAGCCAAATTACTATAAATAGTTAAGTCCTCATCTATGTAGTCGTATTTCCATTTCCATTGATAACCTGTTGCTTTAATAGTGATTTCAGATTTTGAAGTGTCGTCCATCCTTGCAAGAAGTTTAGTTGCAGGTATTGCTAATGCAACAATGATAGCAAAAGGTATAAGAGTCCAAATTATTTCAACAGTTGTGCTGTGAGAAAATTTTGCTGGTTTTACTCCTTTAGACTTCCGATGATGGAATATAGACCAAAACATCACACCAAAAACTAAAATACCAATGACTGTAACAACATATAGAGAAGTCATATGCATATTATAAACATCGTGGCTTATAGGAGTTGCTCCTTGTGTCATATTCATACCCCAATCAGCATGCAATACATCGGGGCTTAATAAGAATAATGCCGACAAGATAACTGTGAAATTCGATAAAAATCTAACCATACTTTTATTCAAATGCATTTAATATCCCTTACCGTGAAAGTCGAATGTTCTATATTTACTGAAAATTTTCTGTACGTCATGTTATCAGTAGGTTTTTTTAAAATCAATACGAAAAATTGTAATCATGAGATTTTTTTAAATAACTCTAAACGCTCACTTTCGCATAGAAAATCTCCGATACGAGTATTTTTCCCCTGAGAACTTATTACAATATAGCTAGGCCTATTGAAATATGTTGTCACAAGTCTAAATTTACTCCAATCTCGATTAAATTCCTCTTTAATTATTTTTTTTCCTTGGATAGTTTTAATTTCAATTAAGCGGGAACTGATTCTAATAATTTGGTAAAAAGTACTTTTAAGACAAGTGAAATATAAGGCATATCCAAGCAAAAGCACTTCAATGCCGTAAAAAGGAATCGCTAGATATAACCTAAAGTAGCAGAGTATTGAGGAAATTATGAGGATAAAAATAAAGAAAAAAAGGTATATTTTTTTAATCAATTTCCAAGGCATAGATGGGTTCGGACGAAGAATAAATTCGTCTAAGTTACCTTTTTTTAATTTTTTGATTTGAATCATATTTTCTCTTGACGTACTTAAAAGAAAAAAATTCCAAAAATTTATAATTTATGGTGCCGGGAGCGAGAATCGAACTCGCACGCTATTACTAGCGCGGGATTTTGAGTCCCGTGCGTCTACCAATTCCGCCATCCCGGCCTCTAGAGGCTTATACGCTTATCATTATAGATAATATCGGCTTATATCTGATAACTATATTAAAATTGAATGAATTTAAACCTTAATATAAGGACAAAGACTTTGCTCAATATCATTAAATCTATCCTATCTGCTTTTTTCGGTATCTCAAATAATAGAAAACTTTCTCAGGATGATGCTTTTGTTGAAAAACATGGAATAAAGTACTTTCTCATTATAGGTTTTTTAGTGGCTATTCTTTTGCTATTAACGCTTGCAATTTTAGTAAATTTTATTTTAAATCTTATTAAATAATTTCAATATTTAGATCATTTAAAAAACTCCTCTTAAAATGTTAAACGCATAAATATTCTATGCTAATTGAAGAATTTGATTTTGATCTACCCCACCATCTTATTGCCCAAGCCCCTCTTCAAAAAAGGGATTCAAGTCGACTTCTTGTTTTAAATAAAAATACAAAGTTATTCAGCGATAAAAAGTTTGTAGACTTTGTTGATTTATTAAATACGAATGATCTTTTAATTTTCAACGATACACGTGTGATTAAAGCGAGGTTATTTGGAAAAAAAATCACAGGTGGAAAAGTTGAAATCATGATTGAGCGTATCTTGAATAACCATCATGCGCTCGCGCACTTAAAAACATCAAAAAAAATATTTGATGGCACTATCTTTGAGGTCAATGAAGACGTATCAGTTAAGGTTGTAAGAAAAGAAAACGATCTTTTTTATATTGAATTTGATTCAAATTTATCCAGTTACGACATACTCGAAAAATATGGGCATATCCCCTTACCCCCTTACATTGAAAGAAGTGCAGATAAATCCGATGAAAACAGATACCAAACGATCTATGCGAAAGAGTCCGGTGCCGTTGCAGCGCCAACAGCTGGACTCCATTTTACAGATGAAATCTTTAAGGCCTTAAATGATAAAAAAATTAAATATACTTTTCTAACGCTGCATGTTGGCGCTGGCACTTTTCAACCTGTCAGAGAAAATGATCTGGATCACCATCAAATGCATAGCGAATCTTTTAATGTGCCTGATAAAACTATTCAAATGATTGATGACGCCAAGTCGAAGAATGGCAGGATAATTGCAATCGGTACCACTGTTTTAAGAGCGCTTGAAAGTAAATTTTCTGAGGAAACGATTCAGTCTGGATTTAAAGAAACTTCTATCTTTATTAAACCGGGCTATACATTTAAAATTGTGGATGCATTACTCACCAACTTCCATTTACCTAAAAGCACCCTATTTATTTTAGTCTCGGCTTTTAGTGGAAGTGATACCATGAAGAAACTATATCAGCACGCTATTAAAAATGAATATCGCTTCTTTAGCTATGGCGACGCTACATTTATTGAGCGGTCTTAAATTAATAACCAACTTTATAAAGATAGATCTATGAAAATTATTATTTCGCTATGTTTTTTAACATTTAATTATGTAATTTATGCGGACGTCCTTCCCGAAGCAAAATCAGAAGTTAAGATTACACTCGCCAAGAAACCCACCACACGACCTATGACGGTGGCTTTTATTCCAGGGCAAAAAAAATATTACATCGCCGATGGTGGCCTAGCTCCCTTAGGCTCTGAAACCGAAGCGCCTATCTCTAAATCGCTTATTCATACTTATGATCAGTCTGGAAAGTACTTGGCTTCGACACAAGCAGGGTTTGATAATCGCTCCATTTTTTATAATGAAGCAACCTTCCAGCTTACAACCATCACTTATAATATTTCGAGCGAAGCTGGCTTCGCACCTAACACAGGTATATTTTCTCTAGACCTTGATCCACAGGGTAATTTAAAAGGTACATCTAAAGAAGTGTCTAGCTTTAATCCAGCGTTTGGCGATTCGGCTACGATGCCTTCTTTTGACTCCAAAAAGAATCATTACTTTGCTAAACAAAAAAGGAGTGACAGAGTAATCGTTATTGATGCAAATGATGGGAATAAGGTAGGGGAAATTAATCTAGATCTTAAATCAGCAGGTGTCACATTTGACGACTTAAGCGATAACTTTATTGCGGCAACGAGCATTGATGGAGAAGAGCTAGCTATTCTAGACGTGGACCATAAGGCGGTATTAATTTTTAATGCTAAGGGCAAATATGTTGGTAAATCTACTTTGCCAAAAGATATAAAGTTGAGAGCTCACAATCATTACAATGGTCTTGGTTACACAAACAATCTATTCTTTATATATAACGAATCTGAAGGTGAATTCGGAACCTATTATGGATTTAAAGTTTCTAGCAACTCCAAATAAAAAAACGCACCCCAAGGGGTGCGTTTTTACTTCATTTAAACAATTATTTAATTGCAGCCGCAAGTCTTCCTGCTAAATTACCTGCAACTACGCCCAAGATACTAGAGACTAAAACAATAGCTACTGGATTAGATAAATCCATTGCACCGATACTAGCTGCGCTTGGTGATAGTGTGAAAGCTGACGCAAAACCTAAAACATTTACGCCAACATTAGCAACTTGAGACACCTTATCAGCAACCAATACAAGAATGAGTGCTGCTACACCAACGCCTACTGCAATGTTTGCGCCTAAAAGCGGCAACTCAACACCCGCTAAATAAACTGCAACTGATGCAATAATTGCGCCGAACGTCATTCCGATAACTGTTTTTTGCATTGCGTCTGATTTGCCAACTAGGCCAGAAGCAGCCCAAGCTATAAAACCAATCGCGATACTTGCAAAGCTGAGATACCCACTTCCGAGGAAAGTCCAAAGACCTGCTACTACACCAACACTGATTGCTAACGCTAATGATTTCGACATAACATCTCCTAAGTTAGTTGACTGTATATTTACATCAAAGAGCTATAGTACTTGAGCACTTAGTTCTCAATTGGGCCTAGTCTTCCAGGTCATCGATTACTAACTACTTGCCGAATATTAAACCTTTTTTTTAATAAATACACCCCTTAATTGTAATTATTTTGTAATAAATGCTTGACACAAATATCTCAATTAAATCATATACTTATAGATAAATTGATTACATTTTTAGGGGGCTATCAAAGATTTAATTTCTTTAACTATTTGATATTCATCAACTAACTTAGATTCTTGATCCAATCGACCTTGAAACTCGACTTTACCTTCTTTTAAATTACGGTCACCAATAACGACTCTATAAGGAATGCCTATCAATTCCATCTCGGCAAACATAATGCCTGGGCGTTCTCCTCGATCATCCAGCAAGACGTCCACTCCTATTGCCCGAAGGGCGTCATAAATTTTATGTGCCGAAGCTTTAACTTCAATGCTTTTGTCGTAACCTATAGGCGCAATAACTACCTCGAAAGGAGCAATATTAATGGGGAAAACAATACCCTTGTCATCGTGAGATTGCTCAATTGCAGCAGCTACAATGCGTGACACCCCGATACCATAGCAACCCATCTCTAAAGTTTGGGTCTGGCCATTTTCATCTAAATATTCTGCCTTCATCGCTTTAGAGTACTTATTGCCCAACTGAAAAATGTGCCCCACTTCAATCCCCCTACATATTTGAAGTGTTCCTTGATTGTCTGGACTCACGTCGCCTTCAACTACTTTTCTCAAATCCGCATAAAGTATTGGCTCTGAGACATCTCGCACAAAATTAACACCCCTTAAGTGAAGCTTAGGTTCGTTTGCGCCGCAGATAAAATCAGACAAAATACTAACGGACTTGTCTGCCATAATTTTTATAGAAGATTTAACTCCTACAGGTCCTATGAATCCAGGTGGGCATTTAAGGTGGTCTTTTACTTCCTCTTCTGTTGCAAAACGGAAATTCTCAAAACCCTTAACTTTAGTTAATTTAACCTCATTAAGCTCATGGTCGCCACGGATAAGGACCAAGAAAAACTCATTCACCTCATTGGTTTGGTTGATGAGTGCTATTGTTTTGACTGTCTTTTGAATAGAGGCTCCGATTAACTTTGCTACGTCATCACATGTTGTTTGTTTCGGCGTATCAAATTTAACCATCGACTCTTTTGCATCTGGTCTTTTATCATCTTGCAGAATAGCCTCTGCTAATTCAATATTAGCGGCGTAGTTAGATACCGAGCTATATGCGATCGCATCTTCTCCAGAATCAGCTAAGACATGAAACTCATGAGACCCGTCTCCTCCAATAGCTCCGGTATCGGCTTTCACTGCTCTAAACTGAAGGCCTATCTTATTAAAAATATTGGTATAGGCCTGATACATCGCGTCATAGGTTTCTTGCAATGAAGTTTTTGATGCATGGAAAGAATAGGCGTCTTTCATAAGAAACTCGCGGGCACGCATCACACCGAAACGAGGTCTAATCTCATCTCTAAATTTCATTTGAATCTGGTAGAAATTAATAGGTAACTGCTTGTAACTATTAATTTCTTTTCTGGCGATATCTGTGATGACTTCCTCATGTGTCGGTCCAAAACAAAAATTTCGATCATGGCGATCTTTAATCTTTAACATCTGTGGACCGAAAAGCTCCCATCGACCTGTCTCTTCCCATAATTCGGATGGTTGGATAGCTGGCATTAATAGCTCCACCGCTCCAGCCTGGTTCATTTCAGTTCTCACAATAGCTTCAATTTTTCTTAATACTTTTAGACCAAGTGGCATCCAAGAATACAAGCCTGAGCCTAGGCGCTTAATAAAGCCTGCGCGAATCATAAGCTTATGACTGATAAGCTCAGCTTCTGAAGGCGCCTCTTTTAGGGTTGAAATATAAAATTTTGATGCGAGCATTTATGTTCTTTCTTATTTAAAAAGCTTTTATTAAATCTAAAATATTTTCCCAAACCAATTTCTTATCTTTTGGGTTTTGCAGTAAATGATTAATATCAACTGTATGCTTAATGTTCATAGTGACATTATTCATCAAAACATTTGTTTTGTATTCTTCAAACAAATCATTATTTAATCCAAAAGCTAATACATGCTTTAGGGGGGTCTTCAAACAAAGCTCACTTAATTGATCTTTAGTGAGCGTTAATAAATGACTCTTTTGGAATGTGTCTATGCCTATCGTCGTTGAAATAAATTTTGCAATATTTAAAAACAAGTCTTGAGCAATCTCTTTCGTTCCCGATGCGAAATTTTGACTCAAAAGTAATAAGGACCCTTCTGTGTAATTAATTTTGAATGCAAAAAATACATCAGCCTCAATAGGCTTTAAATCTGTATTTAAAAGAAGTTCGTTATTGGGCTTGTTTTTTTCCTTCCACAAAGGAAATAATTCAAGCTCTTTTAAGATTCTTTTTTTATAATCAGCATCCATCAAATTACGAGCCCCATTAACACTGCATCTTCCCGCCCCTCTTTAGCACGATAATAGTCTTTTCTGATGCTCATTTCATTAAATCCATATTTGTCATATAAATGAATGGCAGCATGATTGGATATCCTCACTTCAAGATAAATTGTTTTCGAATGAGCTAACCTTGCCCGTTGAATCATTTCTTTAAGAAAATGTGACCCATAGCCTTTTTTTTGCATACTTTTTTTTATACTCATATTAAGCAGATGACATTCGTCTAATACAAACATCATGACTGAGAAGCCTATAATTTCTTCATTGAGCTTCATCATCAAACATGTGTGGCTTGATTTTATTGAATCTAAAAAATTACCTCGCGTCCAAGGGTAGGCATGAACTTCATTTTCAATCAATTCAATTGCACTTAAATCATGCTCCTTAAAGTTACTGAATTGCATTAAATGCTTTTCGCTCTTCTGTGGTGAAGGCAACTTTATTTCTTAAGTAAACAGGCTCGGCATTAATCATCTCGAATGCTTTATTTTTAATGGAAGTTTTTGCAAGTTTTGAAATAGATTCGACCACTTCGTATGGGCCGTTTATAAGATCATCTATCTGTTGGCCAAAATGATCTTTCATTTCTTTTTCATATGTTTCGATTGCATTGCCAATCAAGGTCCAGCCTGATTCTATAAGCTGAGGTAATTCATGGGGCTTATAAACCCCTTCGACGATGGGTTTTGAAAATGTTTCACTATCTTTTATATAAGCACCTAAATATATTTCACCCATTCTGGCATCAATACTACTAATCACTTTATTTTTGCCCGAGCTATCAGCAAGCGCCAAAAGATTATTAACACCAATGACTGGGATCGACGCACCATAACCTATTCCATATGAGATACCGCAGGCAATTCTTATACCTGTAAATGAGCCTGGCCCTCTACCAAATGCTATAGCATCAAGATCTTTTGTCGTTAATTGATGTTCGCTTAATAATTTTTTTATTTCTGGTAAGACAATTTCTGAATGACTCTGCCCAGCCTTGATATTGATAGAATAAAAATCTTCATCAATCTTCAAACCTAAAGACATATATTCAGTAGAGGTATCTAAGGATAAAATTTTCATAAATTAAATTTTTTCTAGAAACTGGATGACTTCTAAATCGTCTCGCGTTCGAGCGAAAGGGGGTAAACTCTGCCACATTCTTTTTCCATAAGCTTTATCAATAACCCTTGTATCGCATATCACAAGAACGCCCTTATCAAACTCATCCCTTATTAATCGACCTGCGCCCTGTTTTAAAGTAATAACTGCGTTAGGCAGTTGATATTCCATAAAAGCATTCTTGCCACTTTGGTTGATTTTATCAATTCTCGCAGCAAGAACGGGATCCTCTGGCGAAAAAAATGGTAATTTATCTATTACCACCAATGATAAAGCGTCGCCCTTTACATCTACGCCCTCCCAAAAACTTAAGGAACCTATAAGGATAGCGTGACCGTGTTCTCTAAACTTATTTAAAAGATGATTTCTTGAGCCATCCCCTTGAAGGTAGATTGGATAATCTAATTGATCTGTTTCAATTTTGTCTTGAAGTAGTGTAAATATTTCCCGCATCGATTTTAATGTCGTACATAAGATAAACGCTCTGCCCTTACTTGCTTTAATGAAAGGGTAAATTTGATTCACAACTGCGAAATTAAAGTTCTCGTGATTGGCCTCCGGCATTGCTTTGGGAACGAAGAGTAAAGCTTTTTCTGTGTAATTAAATGGGCTCTCTTTAGAGACTGAATCTGCATTCATTAAACCTAGTTGGTTTTTGAAATGATCAAAATTAGTTTTTACAGCAAGTGTTGCTGATGTAAAGATCCATGAAGTAGATTCATTATTAATATGTTTTGCAAACATATCAGCAATAGATAACGGCGTATTATTAAGTTGAACGGACTGCGAATAAACCTCAACCCATTTAATTGAGTTGTTATCTTTATCCTCGAGCCAACCATCAAAGCTTGAGGCTATTTCATTAGTCCTATCAAAATACTTTTCGATCTCCGTATCCCTATCTTTATGGAGCGCTAATAATTCAATCGTTTTTTTGAGTTTTTCACTCAGCTCTTGATAGCTAGATTCGAATCGATTAAAAGAAGAAATCTTTTGATAGGGGTATCGATTAGACTCTCTTGGAAAGACTAGTCTAAAATCTTTATTTGCTTTTTCGAGATCATTTAAAATCGGTTCAAAATCTGAAATATCTTTCATATATTTTAAATAAAGCTGATAACCATCTTGAACAATCTCACTGATTTGGCCTGTTGAAATATTTTTTCCAAAAAAAATAGAAGCAATGTCAGGTATCTGGTGCGCTTCATCAAAAATGACTGTCGTAGCTTTTGGAAGAAGTTCGGATATACCTTCTTCTTTCATATTAAGGTCGGCAAAAAATAAATGGTGGTTCACAATCGTAACGTCTGCGGTTAATGCTTTTTTTCTCGCATTCATGACAAAGCACTCTTTATAAAAACTGCAATCCTGACCTAAACAATTTTCCTTAGTAGAGGTCACTTGGGGCCATATAGAAGAGCTTTCCGGAATGGTATCTAATTCGGCTCGATCGCCATCTTCACTGTGTTTTGCATGCTGGTTAACGAGATGTAAATAGGTGACGTCTTCTTTGGTCATAAAAGCGCCCTCAATCATGGCGTTTTCTAATCGCAAATGGCATAGATAATTTGATCGGCCTTTGAGCATGGCTAAGGTCACAGGGACTTTTAATGCATCCCTAATCATAGGAATATCTTTAGTGAATAACTGATCCTGAAGATTTTTGGTAGCCGTAGAAATAATAATTTTTCCACCGGACAAAAACGCTGGCACAAGGTATGCAAAAGTTTTACCGATACCTGTTCCCGCCTCGACAATTAATTTTTTTTTATTTGTGATCGCTACATCAATCAATACTGAGATGTCGACCTGCTCCTGTCTCACACGATAATCTTTAATGCTTTGAGATAGCTCGCCTTTTTCACTAAAAAATTGTTTGATAAATAGTCCATTCATGATTTTATGATTATCTCATGCAGATGAAACTGTGATTTCACAAACGCTCTATAAATGGTAAAATGTCTTAAATTAACTCATTTTCAAACTATGAATTTCAAAGCGCTGCTCATCCTTTTAATACTTTCATTTTCCAGCCCCTCTTGGGCGGAAGTTGATTCAATAAATTTAAGCAGTCAAGAAATAGTGGTGCCTTCAGAATTAACACCAACAACTGATAAGCAATGGGCTAACAAAATCCCTCTCATCATTGACAAAGCTTATGAACTCACGGGTATTAAATATAAGTTAGGTGGCTCAAAACCAGAAACGGGTTTTGATTGCAGTCAGTTTGTAAAATACGTCTTTGAACAAGCTTTAAATTTAAGCCTTCCGCCAAGCGCTAGATCGCTTAGTAAGATGGGCGAAACTATTAAATTTGAAGACTTACAACCAGGGGACCTTGTGTTTTTTAACACAAGAAAATCTAAGTTCTCTCATGTAGGTATTTATGTGGGAAATAATGAATTTATTCATGCGCCACGCACAGGTAAAACTATTCGCGTCGAAAATCTTACAAAAAACTATTGGCTTAAAAGATTTAATGGCGCAACAAGAGTTGATCCAGCAGAAACACTCTAAAGATCGGTATGACCTAGGTTTTTTCCTGGACTAATCTTATCCCTAATCAATTTTTTCACGTCCTTAATATCCAGGAATCCTCCGAAGTCTGATCTAGAATAGATTTTTTCTTTATCCAAGAAAATTTCAAAAATACCGCCTGACTTTGGGGTTAATGTGACTGATATAACTTCACCTTGAAAAGTCGTCAATATCTCCTGCATCATCCATGAGGCTCTCGGAAGCCAGGCACATTGCGTACAAAATTGAATCTCGATTTTATATGTTTTAGATTTAGTTCCCATGGTTTAAAGTTATTCTTAAAATATATTTATTAAAGCCTATTGATATAAGGTAAACAAAAAGACAGAATGCTCTATTATTAAATAATTACTGCTTAATAGCTTATTACGAAAGTCATTCATGCGCTCAAAATTCGAAAAATTTACCCTTATAGCCTGTGGCGCTATTATCGGTGTTCTGATCAGTTTAAATTTAACCGTCTTTGCGGATAAAGCTGAAAAAAATAATTTACCTATTGATGAGCTTAGAACTTTTGCCGAAGTCTTTGGCAAAATTAAATCTGACTACGTTGAGCCTGTAGAAGATAAGAAGCTTATTAACGAAGCACTCAACGGCATGCTAACAGGCCTTGATCCTCATTCTTCTTTCCTAAATACTGAAGATTTTAAGGACTTAAATCAAGCCACCCAAGGTGAGTTTGGTGGTCTTGGTATTGAGGTCGGCATGGAAGATGGTTTTGTAAAAGTGATTTCTCCGATCGAAGATAGTCCAGCTTATAAAGCTGGTTTGAAGAGCGGCGACCTCATCATGAAACTAGATGACACTTCTACTAAAGGCTTAACGCTTAATGACTCTGTTAAAAAAATGCGTGGCAAACCAGGTACCAATATTGTTCTCACTGTATTACGAAAAGGAGAAACTAAACCTTTAACTTTTACTTTAGTTCGTGCCATCATCAAGTCACAAAGTGTTAAAGGAAAGCTTGTTGAGCCAAATTACGCTTACGTTCGCGTCGCTCAATTTCAAGAACATACTGGTGAAGATTTAGCGAAATTCTTAAAAAACCTTCGTCAGCAAAATAAAGCGCCTCTTAAAGGTATATTGCTTGACCTTAGAAATAATCCTGGTGGCTTATTAAATGCTGCTGTCGGTGTATCTGCAGCATTTTTACCTAAAGGTGACTTAGTTGTTTATACCGAAGGTCGTGCACCAGATTCAAAAATGAACTTAACAGCTGTTCCAGGAGATTACCTTAAAGGCGGCGGTAAAGACGATTACCTCAAAGATTTTCCAGAGGATATTAGAACAACTCCCATGGCTGTTTTAGTGAATAACGGATCAGCATCTGCATCTGAAATTGTGGCGGGTGCGCTCCAAGATCACAAGAGGGCTTTGATCGTAGGCATGCAAAGTTTTGGTAAAGGTTCTGTGCAGAGTATTCTACCTATGAATAATGGTACGGCGATCAAGATGACGACAGCAAGATACTTTACACCCAAGGGCAGATCAATTCAGGCCAAAGGGATTGTGCCTGATATCATTGTCGATGATGGAAGTGATCCTACATTCATGACTAAAGAAGCAGATCTCACAAACCATCTTTCAAATCCAAAAGATGCTGATGCTAATACTGCGCCTAAAGATAAAGACAGTAAGCCTTCAGCGCCACCAGTCAAAAAATCTGAAGAAGAGAAAAAGAAAACTTCCGAAACACCATCAGGTCCGATTGAGCCTACAAGTAAAGCGGATAAGCAATTCCAAGAAGCTATGAATATCCTCAAAGGCCTTCAAATTATTCAAAACAAATGATTGATGACCTCATCATTGAGTTTGATAAGGGCCTGAAGGTTCTATTTGCTAAACCTAAGGGCTCAAGACCAAGACCCGATCTTCACATTGAAGATGCCGAATTAACCCCTGACGAAAAAAAACGCACGGTCGAATTGATGCGTGTAAACCATACAGGTGAAGTTTGCGCTCAAGCTTTGTATAGCGGACAACTTCTTTTTAATCCGCGTGGTGAAGGAGCAGAATCCTTAAAAAAAGCTTCTAAGGAAGAAATTGATCATCTGAATTGGTGTAATACTAGAATTCATGAACTGGGTGGCAAAACAAGCCTTCTTAATCCTATTTGGTATACAGGATCGTTTTTAATGGGCTCTTTTGCAAGTATGTTAGGTGAAAAATATAACTTAGGGTTTTTAGCTGAAACAGAACGACAAGTCACTCAGCATTTAAAAGGTCACTTAGATAAGATATCTAAAAATGATCTTAAGACTAATAAGATTTTAGAAGTAATGGCAGATGATGAAGAGCAACATGCAATCAAGGCAAAAGAGTTAGGTGGGATTGATTTGCCTCGCAAGATAAAAAAAGTAATGTCATTAACCTCAAAATTGATGACCACACTTTCTGCAAAAATTTAATCAATGCAAAAATTTAACGATATCCTATTAACGCTAGACAACTCAGATCACATTGATCGTATAGAGATTTATAAAAATAATACTTTAGTTGGTGCTATCGAAAATAAGCCTGGCAGCCAAGGATCAATTAAAGTCTATCAACATCTTTGGAAACTTTTTGGTGCAATAACTTTAGACGCAGCAATTGAAGGTCTTGATTTGTATTCAGAGCATACAGAAGATGCACAAAAGAATCCTGGTAAACATCCAAATGTTGATCGTCTTCTTTCTATTATGGAAAATGAAGAGCCACTTGATTTGAAAATTATTAAAAATTAATTTAGCGTTTAGGCGTCTTCTTTAATTTCAAAATCGTGCGTAATTTCAACTGATTTTGATAGCATAATCGAAGCTGAGCAATATTTTTCAGCAGATAACTTAATCGCACGCTCTACCTGATCTTTATCTAAGTCCTTACCTTTTAGCACAAAATGAATATGGATCTTAGTGAATACTTTTGGCACTGTCTCAGCTCTCGTAGCTTCAATTTCAGCATAACAGTCGCTAATAGCTTGTCTTGATTTCTTAAGAATAGTGACTACGTCAAATGATGTACAACCTCCCATACCAATAAGTAGCATTTCCATAGGTCGCATACCTAATTTTCTGCCGCCCAACTCCTCGGGCCCGTCTAAGATCACTGAGTGATTTGACTCGGACTCTCCTATAAAACATACATTCTCAACCCACTTAACCCGGGCTTTCATTATTTAACTCCGAGCAACTCAACATCAAAAATTAAAGTGGCATTTGGTGGAATCACTCCACCTGCACCTCGAGCACCATAGCCCATGTCTGGAGGAATAATGAGTGTTCTCTTACCATGAATTTTCATACCATCCACGCCGTCATCCCAGCCTCGTATTACCTGACCACCACCTAAATTGAATACGAAAGGGTCATTGCGATCTAATGAACTATCAAACTTTTTACCCTTACCATCCTTTTGATTAGGGTCGTATAACCAGCCGGTGTAATGAACAGTCACTGCAAGGCCTTTTTCAGCTTGTCGTCCATTTCCTAGAGTGGTATCTTTAATGACTAATGTAGTGATATTTTTTTCCAATTTCAGTTCCTTTTGTGGGATTTTTGATTCAGCAAAAACTAAATCAATATTAAATAAAATAATTCCAAAAGCTAAGATAAATTTAACTGCATTCATATATCGCATATTAACATTCCTCAAGTTTAATTAAGATAAGTCCATTCAATTAGATCATCTTGTATTTTAGATGATTCGTTTGCCTTAGGATCATTCGCTATAAATACAAAAACTTTCACATCATTATTTTTATCAAAAATATATCCTGCAATAGCGCTGACATTTTGAATACTACCGGTTTTTAAATAAGCATGCTTAGCGACAGATAATTTTTTTCCTCTACTCTTCAAGGTACCATCTGTGCCTAGATTTGGTAGCGATGCTACAAATTCAGGCATATAAAGACTGTCATATGCTCTTTCTAACAAGAAGCCCAGATCTTCTGCGCTCACTTTTGCTTTTCTTGATAGTCCCGCGCCGTTATCGATTTCGAGTGAATCAAGTTTCATTTTCTCTTTCATCAAAGATTCTTTGGCGAATCTTCCCGCTTCATTTTCGGTTATAGGATTACCATTATTTTCTGCCAGCATGGTAAGCAATAGATTTCTAGCTAATAAATTTTGGCTATATTTATTAATATCTCTTACGACAAGACTTAGGGGTCTGGATAGATGCTCATAGAACTTAAGTGCATCTGTGGTATTTTGATATGTATTTTTAAACTCGCCCTCAATACTCCCCCCATGGATCTTCCAAAGCTTTTCAAATAGACCATTAGATAAGCGATTGGCACTCAGGACAGATAAATCAATATCTTTACTCTCACAAGTCTTATCGTAGTGGCCATTAAATGTAATCTCCGTAACATTAGATTTTGTCTCTACCTCGTAACCAAGATTATCTTTCCAACTATTACAGCTCTGATCGGTAAATTTTAAATGATTAATAACTTTAAGTATTTGTAGCTCAGGGAAGGTTTGTATATTAATTTTTTCATTTTCAATTGAAAAATTAAAGTTGATAGTATTTTGATTCACGACAAAAGATTTTGGATTTACGTTATAAGCACGATACTTCTTATCATCAATAAAATCCTGATTCTGTAATTCTCCAAAAAAACTTTCCTCAATAATAATATTGCCGTGAATATGCTGAATACCTTTTTGCTGAACTTTTTCGATAACTTCAGAAAGATCTGAATATGTAAGCGTAGCGTCACCATAACCTTTAATAATAAGGTTGCCATAAAGATGTTTATTTTTTAAGGCACCTTTGTAAAGTACCTCTGTCTTCCATTGGAACTGTGGGCCTAAAATCTGCAATCCAGTATAGGTTGTGACAAGCTTCATTAAGGAAGCCGGGTTGAACGCTTTTTGTTCGTTATAACTAAACACTTTATTGCGTTTCGAAATATTTTTAATGTAAAGCGTGTAATTCGTTTTTGATAACTCGGAACGATTAAGTATCTTATTTATTGCATCAATATCCGTATCTGCGAATGCGTTAGTCACCCATATGATATAAATAAAAAATAGTATTCGCAATTTATAAGGATGACTCAATAACTTCAAGAGTGGTATCAATCATGAAATCAATCTCATCATGATTAATGACATAGGGGGGCATAAAATAGATAGTTTGGCCTATTGGTCTTATTAAAAGGCCGCGATCAATCGCTTTCATGCTTATTTTTTTCAGTGTTTTTTTTGTGACTTCCTCTAGATCAAACGCCCATATCATGCCTATATTTCTAGCGTTAGAAATAGGTAATGTTGCAAGTATCTTCATGCGCTCTGAAATATATGCTGAGGTTTTATTATTTTGATTAATTACATCATGGCCTTCAAAATAACTTAATGTTCCTAATGCAGCACTGCAAGCAAGAGGATTGCCGGTGTAACTATGAGAATGAAGAAAGCCTTTTTCTATCTTATTCTCATAGAAAGCCATATAAATTTCATCCGTTGTGAGCACAGCTGATAAGGGAAGATATCCACCGGTTAATCCTTTTGAGAGGCAAATAAAATCAGGTTTTATATTTGCATGTTCGAATGCAAACATTTTCCCTGTTCTTCCAAAACCTACCGCAATCTCATCGTCAATGAGATGAATTTCGTATTGCGTACAAAGCTCTCTTGCTTTTCTTAAATAGACTGAATGATACATTCCCATTCCTGTTGCACATTGCACAAGAGGCTCTAGAATAAAAGCAGCTATGTATTGGTGATTTTCTTGAAGATATATTTCTAAATCTCGAATACATCTTAATGCATAAGATTCAGCTGTCTCACCTTTATCTGCATATCGCCAGTCAGGTGTCTTAATAGGATTATTTTTTTTAATTAGTGAGGCGTAATTTTTACGAAAAAGTTTAATGTCCGTCACAGAGAGAGCTCCGAGCGTTTCACCGTGATAACTATTCTCCAAATAAATAATTTTATTTTTTTTTGGCTGACTCTTGTTCTTCCAATAATGCACGCTCATCTTAATAGCAATTTCAATCGCATTAGATCCGTCGCTACCATAAAAGGCATGGCCCAGATTTGTAAGGGTACTTAATTTTTCAGAGAGATTTATTGCTGGCTCATGAGTTAAACCTGCGAGCATGATGTGTTCAACGAGATCGAGTTGATCTGTGATAAATTTTTTAATCTCACTTTGGTTGTGACCAAATAAATTAACCCACCATGAACTTATTGCGTCTAAATATTTTTTATCATCGTAGTCGTATAGCCAAACACCTTCACCTCGCCTAATCGGGATAATAGATTGCGCCTGTTGAATTTTCATTTGTGTGCATGGATTCCACAAGCTCTTTAAACTTCTATCGATGTAGTGCTGGTTTTTCATACATTAAGGTGCTGGGTTCATATGAGTAAGATGAATGATTTCAATTTCATCTAAAAGTTCTTTAGATAGCTTTATCTTATACGCTTCAATATTTTCTCTTAATTGATCAATCGATGTTGCACCTATAATGGTTGATGTCACAAACCAGTGATGGTATACAAATGCTAAGGCCATGTCGGTCAATGTCATTCCATGTTTCGATGCTAATATTTCGTAAGCTTTCACAGCAGGGAAGACATTGGGCTTGTCATATCTTTGTGCGAAACCTTTAAAAAGTGTCACGCGCCCTTTAGAGTCGATATCTTTTAAATATTTTCCAGTGAGATGTCCAAACGCCAAGGGCGAATAGGCTAAAAATCCAATCTTTTCTCGGTATAAAATTTCCGTCATACCAAACTCTATTCCTCTGTTGATGAGGTTATAACAATTCTGAACTGATACTATGAGAGGTAATTTCTTTTCTCTCGCAATACGAATAAATTCCATCACACCCCAGGATTGCTCATTTGAGATACCAATATATTTAATCTTGCCTTCTTGCACAAGCTTTTCAAGGGCTTCTAATTGTTCATGAATGGATACCCATTCTTTTAATTTTGACTCTTCTATTTCAGCACTGGGATCAAATTTATATTGGCCAAACATAGGCACATTTCTTTCGGGCCAATGTAGTTGATATAAATCAATGTAATCTGTTTGAAGTCTTTTTAATGAACCTTCAAGTGCCTCACGTAAATTTTTTTCATCCAAGGCTTTAGGTCCATTGCGTATCCAATTTAATGATCTTCTTGGTCCCGCAGCTTTGGTCGCTAAAACAATCTGTTCTCTCTTTTGTTTTTTGAGCCAATGGCCCAGAATCGTCTCGGTTACAGTAAAAGTATTTTCTCTAGGTGGAACTGGATACATTTCGGCGGTATCAATAAAATTAATGCCATGTGATATTGCCCAGTCGAGCTGTAAAAATGCTTCGGACTCTGTGTTTTGCTCGCCAAAAGTCATGGTGCCCAGAGTAATGGGCGAAATAAGCAAATCCGACTGCCCCAACCTTCGATAATCTTGCTTTTCTATGTAATAGCTCATATAAAAATAATGTTTAGATTCAGATATTTAACGAAATAACACTTGAAATTTTAGGCTTTCGTCCCTATTATTAGCACTCTATGACATTGAGTGCTAATCACTCATGTTTTCGATTTTGATTAACTTTCAAAGAATACACTATTAGGAGAATATGAAATGAAAATTCGCCCTTTACATGATCGCGTAATTGTAAAGCGTCTTGAAGAAGAACGTACAACAGCATCAGGCATTGTTATACCTGACGGCGCAACAGAAAAACCAGACCAAGGCACAGTGCAAGCTGTGGGTAATGGAAAAATTCTAGAAGATGGCAGTGTTAAAAAGCTAGACGTCAAAGTGGGCGATAAAGTTCTATTTGGAAAATACGCTGGCCAAGCAGTTAAGGTTGATGGCGAAGAATTACTTGTGATGCGTGAAGAAGACATCATGGGCATTGTTGAATAAAGCCTTAAACATTCATTCGTAAATATTTTGGAGAAATAAAAAATGGCAGCAAAAGACGTAAGATTTGGTGACGATGTTCGCCAAAAGATGATTACCGGTGTAAATATTTTAGCAAATGCAGTTAAAGTCACACTTGGCCCTAAAGGGAGAAATGTTGTGCTAGAACGTTCATTCGGAGCACCAACGATCACTAAGGACGGTGTATCAGTTGCAAAGGAAATCGAACTTAAAGATAAATTTGAAAACATGGGCGCGCAAATGGTTAAAGAAGTTGCATCTAAAACTTCTGATATCGCAGGCGATGGCACAACTACGGCAACAGTATTGGCTCAAGCGATTATTCGCGAAGGCATGAAATCAGTAGCTGCAGGCATGAATCCAATGGATCTTAAAAGAGGTATCGATAAAGCTGTTGAGGCTGGCGTTGCTGAGCTTAAAAAATTAAGTAAGCCATGTACAACAAGCAAAGAAATTGCTCAAGTGGGTTCAATCTCAGCTAACTCTGATCACTCTATAGGACAAATCATTGCAGACGCGATGGATAAAGTAGGTAAAGAAGGTGTGATCACAGTTGAAGATGGTTCAGGCTTAACAAATGAATTAGATGTTGTAGAGGGTATGCAATTTGATCGTGGATATCTATCACCTTACTTCATTAATAATTCAGATCGACAAATTGCATTATTAGATAATCCTTTTATTCTTTTACATGATAAAAAAATATCTAATATCAGAGATCTTCTTCCTGCGCTTGAGCAAGTTGCTAAGTCAAGCCGCCCTCTCCTGATTATCGCTGAAGATATTGAAGGTGAAGCGCTAGCTACTTTAGTTGTAAATAATATTCGCGGCATCTTAAAAACTGTCGCTGTTAAAGCGCCAGGTTTTGGTGATAGAAGAAAAGCAATGCTTGAAGATATTGCAATTCTTACAGGTGCTACAGTGATTTCAGACGAAGTAGGTTTGAAATTAGAAACGATTAAGATTGAAGATTTAGGTCAAGCGAAAAGAATTGAAGTGGGCAAAGAAAACACTATCATTATTGATGGTGCTGCTGATGAGAAGAATATTAAGTCACGTATTGCTCAAATCAAAACACAAATTGAAGAAGCTACAAGCGACTACGACAAAGAAAAGCTACAAGAACGTGTTGCAAAACTTGCAGGCGGGGTTGCTGTAATTAAAGTGGGCGCAACGACCGAAATTGAAATGAAAGAAAAAAAAGCACGTGTTGAAGATGCACTCCACGCGACAAGAGCTGCTGTTGAAGAAGGTATTGTTGCTGGCGGTGGCGTTGCTTTAATTAGAGCGCGTGATGCGATTGCAAAGGTTAAAGGTGAAAATGCAGATCAAGAAGCTGGTGTTCGTATTGTGCTTCGTGCTGTTGAAGAGCCCTTAAGACAAATTGTTGCTAATGCTGGTGTAGAACCGTCTGTAGTAGTTAATAATGTGGTGGCTGGTAAAGGCAACTACGGATTTAACGCGGCAAACGAAACTTATGGTGACATGGTTGAGATGGGGGTGTTAGACCCTACTAAAGTCACTCGCTCTGCATTACAACATGCAGCATCTGTTGCAGGTCTTATGTTAACAACTGACTGTATGATCGCTGATCTTCCTAAAGATGACACTCCAGCAATGGGCGGTGGTGATATGGGTGGTATGGGTGGCATGGGTGGTATGGGCGGTATGATGTAACTCAAAAGCATTAATAAAAAAAGGCCTCTTAGGAGGTCTTTTTTTTAATCTTTTTTTTATCTAGTAATAAATTAGGATAGCATTACACCTCATGAACGCATCCCTTCCCAACCAGAATCAATTCAAAGATTTGAATGAGAAACAAGTTGAAGCTGTAACACTTCAAAATGAATCTGCACTCATTCTCGCTGGTGCAGGAAGCGGAAAAACTAAAGTACTTACTTCCAGAATTGCATGGCTTATTCAAACAAACGTGGTGAGTCCTTTTGGTCTTATCGCTGTGACATTTACCAATAAAGCTGCAAAAGAAATGCTGCAAAGAATTACCATGCAGCTTCCCATCAATACAAGAGGTATGTGGGTAGGTACATTCCATGGTTTATGTAATCGATTTCTTAAAACACATGCAAGAGATGCTGGCTTGCCTGAGACATTCCAAATATTAGACAGCCAAGATCAGTTATCTTTAATTAAAAGAACGATGAAAGTAATGAATGTAGACACTGAAACTTATGCACCTAAACAAGTGCAAAACTATATAAATGGTTGCAAAGATGAAGGCTTAAGAGCTTCTCATGTAGATAGTTACGACACACATTCAAAAAAATTAAATGAAGTCTATCTTGAATATGAAAAACAATGTCAAAAAGAAGGCTTGGTTGATTTTGGTGAATTGCTTTTAAGGTGCTATGAACTTTTCGAAAAAAATATAGCCATCCGTCAGCACTATCAAGATCGATTTAAACATATCCTCATTGATGAGTTTCAAGATACAAGCGAGCTTCAATATAAATGGTTAAAACTTCTTGCAGGTAACAGCAGTTTTGTATTTGCTGTGGGGGATGATGATCAATCTATCTATAGCTTTAGAGGAGCTAGAGTTGGCAATATGAAAGATCTTGAAAGAGATTTCCATGTCAAACAAATTATTAAGCTAGAACAAAACTACAGATCTAAAAGTAACATTCTTAACACCGCAAATGCCATCATTGATCATAACAAAAATAGATTAGGCAAGAACTTATGGACTTCCGCTGGGGAGGGCGATCCCATCCGAATTTATACAGGCCATACCGACATTGATGAAGCCAAGTTTATTGTAGATGAAATCAAAATGCTTCATAGGGAAGGTGTATCGCTCAATCATATTGCTATTCTTTATAGAAGCAACGCGCAGTCGCGCGTTCTCGAACATAATATTTTTTCATCCAACTTACCTTATCGTGTATATGGTGGATTACGTTTCTTTGAGCGTACTGAAATTAAACATGCGATTGCTTACTTAAGACTCATTGCAAATAAAAATGATGACAGTGCATTTTTAAGAATTGTAAATTTTCCAACGCGCGGTATTGGAAGTCGGTCATTAGAAGGTCTTCAAGATATTTCTAGACGAGATAGTTGCAGCCTTTGGGATGTTGCGATGAAATCATCAGATCAAACGCCCACAATCAAAAAAGGCTTACCTTATTTTATCCATCTGATCAAACATATTGAAAGCGGTTTTGAAGGATTAACGCTTCCACAAATGATTGATCTCATTATTAATGAGTCAGGGCTTAAGGACCACTATACCAATGAAAAAGATGGTTTAGATAGAGTCTCTAACTTAAATGAATTGGTTTCTGCAGCCGCAACATTTCTTAATAATGATAATAATGAATCTACAAATCCGCTTGGGGATTTTTTAAATTATTCCTCTTTAGAAAGTGGTGATATGCAAGCGAGTGAGGGTTCAGATGCCATCCAACTCATGACGATTCACTCATCCAAAGGGCTGGAATTTGACGTAGTGTTTATTTCAGGCCTTGAAGAAGGTTTATGTCCACACGAACAAAGTCTTTTTGAATCCAAAGGGCTTGAGGAGGAGAGAAGGCTTATGTATGTAGCTGTGACAAGAGCTCGATCAAAACTATACCTAAGTTATGCATTATCAAGAATGCTTCATGGCCAGACAAGATATGGTATGCCATCAAGATTCCTGGAAGAGATCCCTGAGAGTCTTGTTAAAAACATTAACACAATCAATTTTAAAAATAATATAGATCAGATTGAAGAAAATTATTCACAACCTACCCAGCAGAAACATACTTGGCGTATTGGTGAATCTGTCATGCATGAAAAATTTGGCCAGGGAACCGTTTTAGGTTATGAAGGTAATGCTGATGATTTAAGAATCCAAATTAAATTTACTAAAGCAGGTACCAAATGGCTTGCGATGGAATACGCAAAACTCTTTAAGCACTAGTAGCTTTTAGCAGACTTAAAAATATCTCGGTAACTAATATATTGAAATGCAAACATCACTGATGTGATCACAAGCAATGCAAAGAAAATAATTGCCCCCATTAATGAAGGTCCTATAGCGGGAAAGAGTGAAGCGAGTGCGCCAATTAATAGCCCACATGACAACATAAATAATATCGCTATTGTCGAAAAAATAAGCCATGAAAGACCTAAAGGAAAAATATACATTAAGCATCCTGCGATACTAGATTTAATTGATTTGAAGAGTGAATAGTTGTTATAAACGATCAACATTGGCGAGAACCAAGTCGCCATAAGTAACGGCAGAAGGAGTAGGATTAATTTTCCAATCATGGGCACAAAATTATTAATTACTGTCACAAGCTCATTATTATTCTCTGATAGTTTAATAAAGCCCTGCATTTCAGAATTTAAAACCATCGTCACCATAGCCGCATAAATTAAGCAAATGAGGCCAAGCATTAGCAATGTTGCAAGCCTAGGTTTAATTTTTTCAAATACGGCTAAAAAATTTTCTTCCTTATTTTTGTCGTGAGTCTTGTAGAAGTTAACTGCGAATACCAAAAATATTGGCCAAATCAATATAGATGCAATTGAAAAGATTTGAATCATAGGCATTGAAGGCAATAGCATAAAAATAAAAAGGTAAGCTAAGCTAAGCATCAATGATTGATTGGGTGTCTTTTTGAAGAGTTTGAAGCTTTCTTTATTCCAGCGAATGGAATCTCGGAATGTAATTTTTTTCATATCAATTTACCTTAAAATTTATCCGCTAATGCGTTTCTTTAAAATTTTCTTAAAATGGTTAGGGTCTTTTATGAAGGTGAGTTCGCCTTCTTCCGCATGATAGAAATCGTTAAGCCTTGAAACCCAGAATCTAAGAGACGCTAATCTTAATACATCATTCCAAGCTCGATCTTCATTATCATTAAAAGATCTTATCTTCTTATAAGCATCTAAGAAAGCATTCAGTCTTGACTCATCAAAAGAACCATCGCTATTCACGCACCAATCATTTACTGCTATAGCCACATCTAAAATAAGATAGTCTGTGCAAGCATAATAAAAGTCAATAAAGCCTGATACCTCATCATTTAAAAAGAGAACGTTGTCCTTAAATAGATCTCCATGAATAGTAGATTTAGGAAGCTTATAATTTTGCTTTTCTTGGTAAAGAATCTCTTCTTTTAATAATTTACTCTCATCTTGAGGTAACTCATTAAATAAAGTTTCAGCCGTTTTTTTTATCCAGCTAAGGTCTCTTGTATTTTGATGTTGAGCTACAAAATTGGCTGACTTCACGTGAAGCTCTGCGAGACTTTTACCGACAGCTTTACAATGATTGACTTCAGGGTTAGTGACCTCTTTACCCTTTAAACATGTCACGATTAAAGCGGGTTTATTTTTTAAAATACTTAAAGCTATGCCATTTTTTTTAAGTATAGGCTTGGGACATAAAAATGAATGTGTCGCTAGATGGGACATCAGATCTACAAAATAAGGGAGATCTTCTATAGTATTTTTTTCGAAGAGCGTTAAAACAAAACGATCGTGCGCCGTCATCAAAAAATAGTTGGTATTCGTTATCCCAGACTTAATACCTTGATAATCAGTGAGATTATCAAAAGCATAATCTTGAAGCCAGATTTTTAATTCTTTTATATTAACTGATGTGTAAACTGACATAAAAAAAAGGGCTTAAAGCCCTTTCAAAAAAATTTAGAATCTAAATATTACCCATTTAGGCACACTGAGAGGCTGGCTAGGGCCATCAAATTTTGCCCAACCACCATCTTGATCTTCCTTCAATAAATAATATGAAGGCCCACCAGCGGGGGGTGTTACTTTCATCATATAAAGTTCACCATTAATACGGTATTCTTCGACCGTATCAGCCCCTTTTTTGGTGATGGTAATTTGAGGCTCATCCACAATATCGCTTTCAAAATTCTTTGGTGGTGGCTTCACTTCTTCCAAAAGCTCAAGTTTTTTTTCAGCCATTACATTTAAGCTCATGAAGACAGTCGCCAATAAAAAAGCTTTAATTGTGTTTTGTATTTTCATACACAAGATTCTAGCAAAAAACCTTTAGATGGTATGGTTTATTTGATAATTTACAAGTAAAGCTGAGCTTTTCTCTCTGCGGGCGTTAGCGTAAAACCAATCGATTCATAATGGCTAAATATTGCATCCACAATCTCTTTAGGCCCCTCAAGAATTTGGATCAAATTCAAGTCTTTTAATTCAGCCATGCCCTCATTTACGATTTTGTCTTTTAACCAGTCTAGTAAGCCGGACCAGAACTCCTTTCCTACTAAAATGATAGGAATTTTTCTTGATTTACCCGTTTGAATAAGTGTGATCACTTCCATTAATTCATCAAGCGTTCCAAATCCCCCTGGCAAGACGACGTAAGCTGAAGCGTACTTAATAAACATCACTTTACGCATAAAGAAATATTTAAAATTTATCGAAATATCCTGGTAGTCGTTCGATTTTTGTTCGTGGGGCAAATTAATATTAAGCCCGATGCTAGGGCCCTTGCCTAAAGAAGCTCCTTTATTAACAGCTTCCATAAGGCCGGGGCCACCGCCAGAAATAACGCTAAACCCGGAGTTGGATAGCGCCTCTGCTATATCAACGGTGAGTTTGTAATAAGGATGATCTTCGCTAACCCTAGCACTTCCAAACACGGATACGGCAGGGGTTATTTTTTTAAGTTTTTCGGTAGCGCCAACAAATTCTGACATAATTTCAAATGCATACCAGGATTCACTCTCGTTATGAGTTTCATCAAACAATTCTGGGCCGTTAAATTTAGGTATCTTTTTATCTGCTGACATAAAAACTTTCAAAGTTAAACAATGAAAACACTATTATTGGTCGATGGCTCTTCTTATCTTTATCGGGCGTTTCATGGATTGCCTGACCTTAGAAACAGTCGCCAAGAACCTACTGGAGCTATTTATGGCGTCTTAAATATGCTCCGAAAACTCCACAAAGAGTTCCCTTCTGATTATAGCGTTTGCGTTTTTGATGCAAAAGGAAAAACTTTCAGGAATGATCTTTATCCCGAGTATAAGGCTAATCGATCAGCGATGCCTGATGATTTAAGAGCTCAAATTCAGCCGCTTCATGAAGCCATTACAGCGATGGGCTGGCCGATTCTTATTCAAGAGGGTGTTGAGGCTGATGATGTGATTGGTACCTTATGTAAGGAAGCCACCCAACATCAATTTAATGTCGTGGTCTCAACAGGCGATAAGGATTTAGCTCAGCTTGTTAATAAACATGTCACTTTAATTAATACGATGACGAATGAAAAACTTGATATAGAGGGTGTCAAAAACAAATTTGGGCTGATGCCTAATCAAATTATAGATTACTTAACGCTTATTGGAGACACCTCAGATAACGTCCCTGGCGTTGAAAAAGTGGGTCCTAAAACTGCATTGAAGTGGCTTAATGAATATCAAACACTCGACAATATCGTAAATAATGCTGCTCAATTCTCAGGTGTCGTCGGTGAAAATTTAAGGAAAGCGCTCGATTGGATTCCTAAAGCTAAAGATCTTATTACGATTCGATGTGATCTTGATATCGACAAAAATTGGGATAATTTCAAACCTAAAGCGCAAGACCCATCCACTTTAGAAAATTTATATCAGAGATTTGAATTTAAGAATTGGCTTAACGAAATTAAAGAAGGTAGCTCTGAGAATAATTTATCAGGTAAAAGTAGTGAAGAAAAAATATCTATCAAATCGCCTAGTCATTTTATTTCTAAAATAAAATACGACACAATATTCGACAAAGATCTATTACATGTATGGCTAGAAAAAATTAAAGAAAAAAAATATGTCTGTGTCGACACAGAAACTAACTCGCTCGACACTATGCAGGCAAAAATTGTAGGTATATCGATAGCAGTAAATGCCGGGGAAGCAGCTTATATTCCTTTAGCGCATGATTATCCTGGAGCTCCCGAACAGTTATCAATTGATACTATATTAAATTTACTGAAGCCCATGTTAGAAGATGAAAAAATTAAAAAAATTGGTCAAAACATTAAATATGATGCGCATGTATTTTTAAATCACGGCATACATCTTAAAGGCATTAAGCACGATACAATGTTACAAAGCTATGTGACGGAAAGTCATCAAAGCCATGGCATGGATAATTTAAGCTTAAGGCATCTAGGTCACACCTGTGTCAGTTATGAAGATGTTGCTGGCAAGGGCGTGAATCAACTTAAATTTAATCAGGTTGATATTTATGTAGCATCTCATTATTCATCTGAAGATGCGGACGTCACTTTACAATTAAATCAATTCTTTAATCCTACAATTGAAAGTGATGTGTCACTTAAATTTATTTATGAAAATATTGAAATGCCTGCCGCTGGAGTCCTTTTAAAGATCGAAAGAAACGGTGTGCTTGTGGATGACAAAAAATTAAATGCACAAAGTCATGAAATTGGTAAAAAAATTCTACTGCTAGAAGAAGAGGCTTATCAATTAGCAGGACAGCCTTTCAATCTCGCCTCGCCTAAACAATTACAAGATATTTTATTTAATAAGCTAGGTATTAAATCTTTGAAAAAAACACCTTCAGGCGCTCCTTCTACGGATGAAGAAGTATTGCAAGATTTAGCCTTAGATTATCCTTTACCCAAATTATTACTCGAACATCGGAGTCTATCTAAGCTTAAATCAACCTACACAGATAAACTACCAAAAATGATTAATGCCAACACTGGGCGGATTCATACAAGCTACAACCAGGCCGTAGCAATTACAGGGCGTCTTGCAAGTTCAGATCCTAATTTACAAAATATCCCAATCCGAACCCTGGAAGGAAGAAAAATAAGAGAAGCATTTATTGCGAATGAAGGCTCGTCCATTCTATCTGCAGACTATTCTCAAATAGAGTTAAGAATCATGGCTCACTTATCTCAAGATAAACGATTGCTTGAAGCTTTCAAGAATAATGAAGATATTCATAAATCAACAGCAGCTGAAATCTTTGGTTGCGACCTAGGTAGTGTTTCCCAAGAACAAAGGCGCTATGCAAAAGTGATTAATTTTGGCTTGATTTATGGCATGAGTGTATTCGGTTTATCAAAATCACTTGGTATTGAGCGCAGTGCGGCCTCAAATTATATTGAGACTTATTTTGCCAGATACCCTGGCGTTAAACGCTACATGGAGGAAGCGAAATTATTTGCTAAAGATAAAGGTTATGTAGAAACATTTTTTGGCAGACGATTATGGATTCCAGAAATTAATAGCTCGAATGGTATTAGAAGAGCTGCAGCAGAAAGAGCAGCAATTAATGCCCCGATGCAGGGCACTGCTGCTGACCTCATTAAGTTAGCCATGATTTCAGTCGATCAATGGCTTTCTCAAAACACACACTTAAAAACAAAAATGATTATGCAGGTACACGATGAGCTTGTGTTTGAAGTGCCTCAAGACGAAATCAATATTTTACGAAAAGAATTACCTCTCTTAATGGAGGGCGTTGCAAATCTTGATATTCCTCTTATCGTAGATATCGGCGTTGGATTGAATTGGGATACGGCACACTAGAATGGAATTTGGTACTTTAATTATTGGCGATGAGATTTTATCTGGCAAAAGACAAGATAAACATTTTGAATACTTAAAAAAAACATTAAAAAAATATGGCCTTTCATTGTCTTGGGTGAAATACATTCAAGATGATTCGAAAGATATTATTCAATCAATCAGACAATCAATAAAATCCAATACTATTGTTTTCTCTTTTGGTGGTATTGGTGCAACACCAGATGACTTTACAAGGCAGGCTGCTGCAGACGCTTTTGAACTTCACTTAACCAGAAATGATGAAGCTGTGAAACTGATTGAAGAACAGTTTGGTGAGGGAGCATATCCTAAAAGAGTCTTGATGGCAGATATTCCAAAGGGCGCATTATTGATTCCGAATGAGATTAATAAAATCCCAGGATTTAAAATTAATGGTCATCATTTCCTACCAGGCTTCCCAGAAATGGCCTGGCCAATGGTTGAATGGATTCTCAATACTCACTATAAACAACTATTAAATCAAAATGACTTTGCTGAAGCTTCGGTTTGGATAAATGATGTAAGTGAAAGTAAATTGATTGATTTGATGAATGAGATTGTAAAAAAATATCCAGAAATTAAACTTTTTAGCCTCCCAAAATTAGAACCTATGAAGACTATTGAGCTTGGTGTTAAAGGCCCATCAAAATTAGTCGCTGAAGCCATGCTAGAAATACAAGTCAAAATTGTTAATTTAGGCTATGAATGGCATAAGTAATTTGAAGTCTTCACTTTTATAAAAAGCCATTTGCCTATAAAATAGGCAACTTTCCCTAAGTAAATATACGACAGTGCAAATAGGCTCCATTTCCATTAAAAATAATCTCGTAGTCGCCCCCATGGCAGGCGTCACAGATCGCCCTTTCCGCCAACTTTGTAAAAAGTTTGGTGCTGGCATGGCAGTAAGTGAAATGGTGACATCAAATTCACTTCTATATGGCAGCCAAAAAACACTTCGTCGCGCCAATCACGAAGGCGAAGTAGATCCAATATCAGTTCAAATTGCTGGTGCTGATCCTAAAATGATGGCGGAGGCTGCTCAATTTAATGTGGATCATGGCGCTCAAATTATCGATATCAACATGGGATGTCCTGCAAAAAAAATATGTAACGTGATGGCTGGGTCAGCGCTTCTTAAAGATGAGCCACTTGTGCAAAAAATATTATCTTCCGTTGTAAAGTCTGTAAATGTGCCAGTCACACTAAAAATAAGAACTGGCTGGGACACTCAAAATCGTAATGCTATAGAGATTGCAAAAATTGCTGAAGATATTGGCATTAAAGCATTAGCTATTCATGGCAGAACGAGGGCTTGTTTATATATGGGTGAAGCTGAATATGACACCATTGCCAAAGTGAAACAGTCAGTAAAGATTCCCGTCATCGCCAATGGCGATATCACTTCACCGGAAAAAGCTAGATATGTTTTAGATTATACGGGTGTAGATGGGGTAATGATCGGTAGAGCAGCTCAGGGCAAGCCTTGGATTTTTAGAGAAATTGATCACTATCTTAAAACAGGAATGCATTTAGATAATCCGTCTATTGATGAAATCAAAAATACTACCATTGCTCATGTGAATGAACTTTATAGCTTTTATGGTGAAAATGCAGGATTAAAAATTGCTAGAAAACATATTTCTTGGTACACAAAAGGATTAAAAAATTCTGCAAATTTTAGACACTATATGAATACAATTGAAACAGTCGATGCACAAATTAAAACTATCGAAGATTATTTTAATTTTCTTTCGATCGAATCTCCTTATATAAAGTATGAAGAAGAAATGTTGGTAGCTTAATGGAAAAGAAGACAGATATTCCTGATTGTGTAAACGAATCTCTAGATCAATACTTTAAAGATCTAGACGGCGAACACCCAACGAATGTTTACGATATGGTCATTGGTATGGTAGAGAAGCCACTCATTAGTTACATCATGGGCATTTCAAAAGGCAATCAAAGTAAGGCTGCAGAAATCCTTGGCCTTAATAGAAATACGCTTAGAAAAAAATTAAAACAACATAAGATTGATATTTAGTCATGATTGAAATCAAACGAGCCCTCATAAGCGTTTCAGACAAAAAAGGTATTATCGAATTCGCTAAGACGCTAATTAAATACAAAGTTGAAATTTTATCTACTGGTGGTACAGCAAAATTGTTTGCTGATAATAATATTCCTGTCATTGAAGTAAGTGATTACACTGGCTTCCCAGAAATGTTAGATGGTAGAGTTAAAACACTTCATCCAAAGATACATGGCGGCATACTTGGAAAGAGAGATGACGAAAACCATCTACAAACAATGGCTAAATCGAATATACCTTTAATCGATTTAGTAGTAGTGAACTTGTATCCATTCGAAACAACCATATCTAAAGAAAATTGCCCGCTTTCTGAAGCTATTGAAAATATTGATATCGGTGGTCCTGCAATGATTCGATCGTCAGCAAAAAATTATAATGGTGTGGCAATTGTTACTGATGCAGCGGACTACAAACTTATTGAAGATGCTTTAAGGCAAAATAATGGGTCACTTGATCTAGATTTGAGATTGAGTTTGGCCAAGAAAGCTTTTGAGCATACTGCAAAATATGATTCAGCTATTTCGAATTATCTTAACGGACTGGATATAAATAAAAATATAACTTACCCTAACAAACTTAACCTCGCGTTTAACAAAAAAATGGATTTACGTTATGGTGAGAACCCACATCAAAGTGCATCTTTTTATGTAGATGAAATATCCAATAAAGGCTCACTAGCAAGCTTTCAACAGTTACAGGGTAAAGAGCTGTCATACAATAACCTAAATGATGCGGATACAGCCTGGGAATGTGTTAAAAGCTTTGAGCTACCATCTTGCGTGATTGTAAAACATGCTAATCCATGCGGCGTCGGATCTTCAAAAGACTTATTCGATGCTTATAAAAAAGCATTTTTAACTGATCCAACATCCGCATTCGGCGGCATTATTGCTTCAAACGTTTCGTTAGACAAAAATACTGCATCTCAAATTATTTCTCAATTTGTCGAAGTTGTAATCGCCCCATCTTACGATACTGAATCACTTAAAATATTTGAATCAAAACCAAATATTAGATTATTAAAAGTTTCGCTCGATAATAGCTTTAATGCTTTTGAATTGAAAAAAATTGGTGGTGGCTTACTTGTCCAATCACCAGACAATTTCAATATAGATATTAAACATTGCAAAGTAGTTTCTAAACTTAAACCTAATGAAGAACAAATAGCTGACATGCTTTTTGCATGGCGAGTTGCTAAGTATGTTAAATCAAATGCCATTGTATTTTGTAAAAACAATCAAACTATAGGTATCGGCGCAGGTCAGATGAGTAGAGTTGATAGTACCAAGATTGCTTCTATAAAAGCACAGAATGCAAATCTTGATTTAACAAATTCTGTGGTCGCTTCAGACGCTTTCTTTCCCTTTAGAGATGGGATTGATGTGATTGCCGCAGCTGGTGCAAATTGCGTTATTCAGCCAGGCGGAAGCTTAAGAGATGAGGAGGTCATCTCTGCAGCTGATGATTTAGGTCTTGTAATGTTATTTACTGGATATCGTCACTTTAGGCATTAGTTTATGAAAGTTCTAGTCATTGGAAGTGGCGGCAGAGAACATGCAATGGCATGGAAACTTTCTCATAGCAAAAAAATAAATGCTATTTTTATTGCGCCAGGTAATGGCGGAACGCACCTCAATCCAAAATTCAACAATATTGATCTGACCGATATTAATCTTCTTTCAGATTTTGCAATTAAAGAAAAAATTGACCTCACTATTGTTGGTCCAGAGCTGCCACTTTCCAAAGGCATTGTTGATTTATTCAGATCTAAAAATTTGAATATTTTTGGACCCACTCAAAAAGCTGCTCAACTTGAAAGCTCTAAGGATTTTGCCAAAGATTTCATGTATAGGCACAACATTCCTACTGCAAAATATAGAACATTTAAAATGCCAGATGAAGCGCATCACTATGTTAATGAGCATGGTGCGCCCATTGTTATTAAAGCGGATGGGTTAGCTTCTGGAAAAGGTGTCATTGTTGCGCTGACAGTCGATGAAGCTCATGATGCAATTGACTTTATGCTTGTAGACAATAAATTTGGAGATGCAGGAGCGAAAATTGTAATTGAAGAATTTCTTGAAGGTGAAGAAGCTAGCTTTATGGTTATATGTGATGGCAAAACAATTCTCCCGCTTGCTACAAGTCAAGACCATAAAAGACTTTTAGATCATGATATGGGGCCTAACACAGGCGGTATGGGAGCATACTCTCCTGCACCTATAGTTACTAAAGAAATTTATTCTAAAGTCATGGATGAAATTATCTACCCCACTATCAATGGCATGGGCAAAGATGGCATTCCATTTACTGGATTCCTTTACGCAGGTCTCATGATTACTAAAAAGGGTGATGTAAAAACATTAGAATATAATTGTCGAATGGGAGACCCTGAAACACAACCCATTCTCATGAGGCTTAAAAGTGATTTGTTTGAAATTCTATACACGGCAGCTCTCGGACAAATTGATTCATTAGAAATCGAATGGGACACAAGAACAGCGCTAGCTGTTGTTTTAGCGTCGGCTGGCTACCCTGAGTCTCCAAAGCTAAATGATGAAATTCATATTGAAGATCGCATTATTCCTGATAGCTATATATTTCATGCAGGTACTATATACAAAGATAATAAACTTCTAACTTCAGGCGGAAGAGTTTTAGCCGTCACTGCGCTTGGTAATTCTTTAAAAGAGGCGCAAATTCAAGCTTATGAGGCTATCAGTACTGTTAAATTTACTGGCGCCCAATATCGACAAGATATAGGTTACAGAGCATTAAATAATAATTAAATTGACTAACCAACGCTTAATCCGTTATCTAAAACAAGGTGGTGTTATAGCCTATCCCACTGAGTCCTGTTATGGATTGGGTTGTGATCCAAAAAATAAATATGCGGTAGAAAAAATTCTATGGTTAAAAAAAAGGTCTCGATCAAAAGGTTTTATTTTAATTAGCTCCAAGATAAATCATTTGCGAGCATATATGAAAGATCTGTCAGAGACACAAAAAAAAGAAATGATGGATAAATGGCCCGGCCCTCATACTTGGTTAGTACCTTCGTCTAATTATTGTCCCTCATGGTTAAGAGGGGGCAGTCATAATATTGCTATAAGACTCCCTAAAGTTAAAAGCACTTTAAATTTATTAAATTCAATCAACTTTCCAATCACCTCGACAAGTGCTAACTTAAGCCATAAACAATCCATCAAAACTCTTAGGGCATGTAAAAATTTGTTTAGGACTAAAGTGAAGATTATTGATGGGAATATTGGTAGTGAAAAAAAACCTACAACGATTCAAGATTTTGTTAGTAAAAAAATAATTAGAAAATAATATGATTAATTCAAATGTAGTTTTTGAGTACTTTAATAATCTCCAAACAAATATTGTCGAAACACTTCAAATTGTTGATGGGAAAAATTTTATTAATGACTCATGGCAACGAAAAGAAGGTGGCGGTGGGACTTCTTGCCTTTTAGAAAATGGAAATATATTTGAAAGAGCTGGTGTTGGATTCTCGCATGTCGTAGGTGACAAGTTACCAGGCTCGGCAAGCGCTGCTCATCCAGAAGCAGCGAATAGAAAATGGGAAGCTATGGGGTTATCACTAGTCTTGCACCCTAAAAATCCATATGCCCCGACGGTGCATATGAATGTAAGATTTTTTATTGCAAAAAAAGAGGGTCTTGACGATATATGGTGGTTTGGCGGGGGTATGGATTTAACCCCTTATTATGGCTTCGACGAAGATGCAGTTCATTTTCACCAAACACTGAAAACTATACTTGATCCATACGATAAAAAACTTTATGCAGAATTTAAAAAGAATTGTGATGAATACTTCTATCTAAAGCATCGCAAAGAGCCTAGAGGGATTGGCGGTATTTTTTATGATGATTTTAATAGTTTAGGTTTTGATAAATCTTTCAATTTAAACAAATCCGTAGGTGATGTTTTTTTAAATGCTTATCTACCAATTCTTCAAAGAAGAAAAGATATTCATTTTACAGAGAAAGAAAGAGACTTTCAGTTGTATCGACGTGGTCGTTATGTAGAATTTAATTTAATATTTGATCGTGGCACTTTATTTGGTTTGCAATCTAATGGTAGAACTGAGTCAATTTTAATGTCGATGCCGCCAATGGTTCAATGGAAATATGATTGGAAACCAGAAACAGGTAGCAAAGAAGAAAAATTATATACATATTTTTTAACGAATAAAGATTGGCTGAGTCATGAATAATCTATTTAAAAAAATTCTTCGAAAAAAAAATATTAACCATAAACATCCAGCGCATTTAAAAAAATGTCTGAGTGCATTAGATCTTACATTGCTAGGCATAGGGTGCATCATTGGAACAGGTATATTTGTTTTAACTGGTATTGCGGCTGCTAATCAAGCTGGTCCTGCAGTTATTTTATCTTTTATAGTATCAGGCTTTGCTTGCGCTTTTGCAGCATTGGCTTATGCAGAACTTTCATCATCGATTGGTGGCTGTGGAAGCGCCTATGGTTATAGTTATGTTGCTTTTGGTGAATTCTTTGCATGGATTATTGGTTGGATTCTACTCATGGAATATGGAATGTCTATTGCTGCAGTTGCAAATGGCTGGTCTGGATATTTCAATAACGCTCTTACCGCTATAGGTCTAGGCCTTCCAGAAGCATTATCTAAAGCTCCTTCATTAGGCGGTATAGTTAATCTTCCAGCAATGGTCATTATACTAATAATTATGTCCTTGCTTATTATTGGAGCAAAGCAAAGTGCTAAATTTAATGCTGTGATGGTTTTTATAAAACTTTTAACCATCACGCTATTTATCTCAGTTGCTATGTTCAATGTGAATCCGGCTAACTGGCATCCCTTTATGCCTTATGGTTGGTTTTCGACATTACCTGATGGAAAAACTGTTGGTGTTCTTGCAGGCGCTTCTTTAGTTTTTTTTGCATACGTTGGTTTTGATGCAGTTTCAACCGCCGCTGAAGAGGCAATCAATCCACAAAGAGATCTGCCTAAAGGTATTATTGGCTCACTTGCTTTTTGCACTGTGATATACATTATCGTTTCATTATTGCTTACAGGTGTTGTTCCATATCAAGAACTAAATGTATCTTCTCCTGTTGCTTATGCGCTGCAAAAAATTGGATTTCAATGGGCTTCTGCTGTTGTTTCTACTGGTGTTATTGCTGGACTCACAACCGTAATGCTTGTTCTTTATTACGCTTTAACAAGAATTATTTTTGCAATGAGCAGAGATGGGTTACTTCCTCATTCTTTATGTGAAGTGAACAAAAATACCAACACCCCTATAAAAGTTATTGTTTATTGTGGGCTACTAATCTCATTAATTGCTGGATTTATACCACTTGGCACTTTAGCTGAGATAGTGAATATTGGAACATTAGCTGCCTTTGTGATTGTTTCACTGGGTGTCATTTTTATACGAAAACTTCATAAAAATAATAAGGCAACTTTTAAAAATAAATGGCATCCTCTTATCCCTCTCTTGGGAATTTTTTCATGTGGTGCTTTAATGTTTTTCTTGCCGGTTGAAACTTGGAAAAGATTTTTAATATGGGTGTTAATTGGAGTTGTTTTTTATTTTACTTATTCAATAAAACATAGTCACCTAAATAAAAAACCGGCCTAAGCCGGTTTTTTATTTAGGTTCAAAACTTAATTAAAGTGATAAAACCCATGAAATGATTGTTTTGATATCCTCATCTTTAACTTGTGGGTGAGGCGGCATTGGAACTGGGCCCCAAACACCACTACCACCTGCTTTTACCTTGGCTGCTAATTTTGCTTCAGCACCTTTGTCGCCTTTATACTTAGCTGCAACATCTTTATAAGATGGTCCAAGCACTTTTTTTTCAACGGCATGACAAGCTAAACATCCGCTTTTTTGAGCTAATGCTTCAGCAGCTTTAGCATCTGCAGCCTGAGCTTGATTTGCTATAAACATACTAACCACTGCCATACTTAGAATCACTGATTTCATATTATTTCCGTCCTTAAATTGATTTTACAATTATTATAATACTCCTAATTTTATTTGAATTAAAAGCAATTTAAATAAAATTATACTATTAATATTCTTGAACTAAATACTCGGCTATTAGGTTATGAGACTCATTCGGGTAGACCATAACACTATTTTCTAGCGCATTAACACTTTCCACACAGATCATTTTTTTCCATTCATCTTCAGTCCCCATATCAACCATAGTTTTAACTTTTTTATCCCACGGCGTCCAAATGACTGTTGATTCACTGTTTTCTTTTTGTACAATAATTTTTCGATCAAATCCCTTATCATGAATCACACATGTATCTTTTGTATTTAAATAAACTCTATCAAATTCAGCATCAAATTTAATTTGATCTTCTTGAGTGAATTTTTTATATCCCCTCGCTTTGTCTGAATAGATTTTATTTTCTAATCCAGTCACTTCAATATTTTCAATATCACTTATCTGAAAATAAGTGTGATATCCCTCACCAATCAAGAAAGGTTGTTCAGATAAATTTGTTGTTTTAAGATCAAGATGGATTGAACTACCAATCGTTATAGAAAATTCTAAATTAAATTGATATGAAAGTTGTCTATTCACTTCGGGCGTAGGAAGCATTACAAATGTCACTTTAGTAGCTCCGTTTTCCAAATCAATAACCTCATTAATACGCCATGGAATAACTCTAGCAAATCCATGCGGACAAAAGCTTCCATCTGTAGGGTGAGCGCCAAACCAAGGCCAGCAGATAGGTACGCCACCTCGAATAGATCTTCCATGCATATATCTCGTATTACTTGAAAGCCAGAGCACTTCATTTTTTATATCATGTGGCTTCCATTGCATAATATGAGCGCCTTGAAGCGCAATCTTGGCTGAGGCAAGCCTATTATCAATCGTAATAAATTTTAACCCAATTTCATTTTGTGTAATCTTGTAGCTTTCAGCAGCTGATATATATTTTTCACTTATCATTTTAAAAATTAAATTTCCTCTAACTTTGAAATATCCCGAATAGCTCCTCTATCAGCGCTTGTAGTCATTAATGCATAAGCTCTTAATGCTTGAGAAACTTTTCTTATTCTTGGTTTAGGTTTCCAGGCATTCTTAACATCAGCATTCATCTTATCTTTTCTTTGAAGAAGGATTACATCGTCAATCATTAAATTAATTGTTCTATTTGGAATATCAATTTCAATTTGATCGTTTTCTTCAATTAATGCAATTTCCCCTTGCTCAGCAGCTTCAGGAGAGACATGGCCAATACTTAATCCAGAAGTTCCTCCAGAAAATCTTCCGTCAGTTAAAAGTGCACAAACTTTACCAAGGTCTTTTGATTTTAAATAAGTGGTTGGATAAAGCATTTCTTGCATGCCAGGTCCGCCTCTTGGCCCTTCATATGTAATAACAACTACATCACCTGCAATAATCTTGTCCCCTAAAATAGCAGTAACTGCCTCGTCTTGTGATTCAAAAATACGCGCACGTCCTTTAAATTTCAAAATGCTCTCATCAACACCTGCTGTTTTAACAATGCAGCCATTACGTGCAATATTTCCAAAAAGTACTGCAAGTCCCCCATCTTGGCTATAGGCGTTTTCTTTATTTCGAATACATCCAGAGGTTCTGTCGTCGTCTAAAGTTGGATAAAGCATACTCTGGCTGAACGCAATCGTAGTCGGTATACCTCCTGGCGCTGCACGATAAAAGTTTTTTACTTCCTCATTTTTGGTCGTCACAATATCCCAATGATCTATTGCTTCACCTAAAGTTTTAGAGTGAATAGTAGGAATATCCCTATGAATTAGAGTTGCACGGTCAAGCTCTCCTAAAATTCCCATCACACCTCCTGCTCTATGAACATCTTCCATATGGAACTTATCTGTGGCAGGCGCTACTTTTGCTAAGCAAGGCACTTTTCTTGAAATACGATCTATATCTTTCATCGTGAAATTTACTTTAGCCTCATGAGCTGCCGCAAGCAAATGAAGAACTGTATTTGTTGAGCCTCCCATAGACACATCTAAAGTCATAGCATTTTCAAAAGCTTTAAAACTTGCAATATTTCTGGGCAGTGCACTTTCATCTTCACCTTCGTAATATCGCTTCGCTAAATCAACAATAACTCTTCCAGCCTCTTGAAATAATTTTTTTCTAGCTGCATGAGTTGCTAAAGTACTTCCATTACCGGGCAGACTTAATCCTAAGGCTTCGGTTAAACAGTTCATTGAATTTGCTGTAAACATTCCTGAACAAGAACCGCATGTTGGACATGCTGATCGTTCAATTTCATCGGATTCTTTATCAGAGACTCTTGTATCAGCGCCTGCTACCATTGCATCTACTAAATCTAATTTCTTGATTCCACTGTTCCAATTGACCTTACCCGCTTCCATAGGGCCGCCTGAAACAAAGACCACGGGAATATTAATTCTTAGTGCCGCCATAAGCATGCCGGGCGTTATCTTATCGCAATTAGATATACAAACAATGGCATCTGCACAGTGAGCATTAACCATATATTCGACGCTATCTGCAATTAGATCTCGGCTTGGGAGGCTGTATAGCATGCCGTCATGCCCCATAGCTATCCCATCATCTACTGCGATGGTATTAAACTCTTTTGCAACACCGCCATGTTTTTCAATTTCTCTTGCTACAAGCTGCCCTATATCTTTTAAATGAACATGCCCTGGAACAAACTGTGTAAATGAATTACAAACTGCAATAATTGGCTTTGTAAAATCACCATCCTTCATGCCTGTGGCGCGCCAAAGTGCGCGGGCACCAGCTTGATTTCTGCCATGAGTAGTCGTTTTAGAGCGATATACGGGCATAATGACCTCTTAAAATTACAATCAATTTAAACAATTATTTTAACTTATAATTACAACAAACTTATGCTTATTCATCCCCAAATAGACCCTGTAGCACTTAATCTTGGACCGTTTCAAATTCATTGGTACGGAATTATGTATCTTTTGGCTTTTGTGGGATTTCTTCAGTTAGGTAAGGTTCAAATCAGGACGCGTCCATGGCTATCTTGGAATCAAAAGATGTTAGATGATGCTTTTTTTTATGGTGCTATTGGCGTTATTGTAGGTGGGCGATTAGGTTATATTTTATTTTATCAATTGCAATACTATATAAACCAGCCAATTGAGATCATTGCATTATGGAAAGGTGGCATGTCATTCCATGGCGGATTTTTAGGTGTAGTTATCGCCATGATACTTTTAGCCAAAAAATATAAAGTATCTTTACTGTCGATTTTAGATTTCATCGCGCCCTTGGTTCCTCTAGGTCTTGCATTTGGTCGTATTGGAAATTTTATTAATGCAGAGTTATGGGGAAGACCCACACATTTTTTCTTAGGGATGATCTTCCCTAATGTAGACAACTTGGCAAGACACCCTTCTCAACTATACGAATGCTTTCTTGAAGGCTTTATTCTGTTTATAGCGCTTTGGTTTTATTCAAAACAAAAAAGGAGAACAGGCCAGATATCTGCTGTTTTTTTGATGCTATACGGAACTTTTAGATTTTTAGTTGAATTTTCAAGAGAGCCTGATCATTTCTTAGGCTTACTATTCCTTAATCTTTCAATGGGTCAATGGCTATCAATTCCTATGCTCATCGCTGGTATTTATCTCTTTAAAAAAAGCTAACAACAGCGTTTTATACCGCTCCATTTTTTATCAAGTGTTGCTTTATAAAATTGTTGTTTACTCATGAGCTTATGTTTCTTTGAACACTGCTTATGATTCATCACATAAAGATCGTAGAGGTCATCTCCAGATAGTCGGCGTAGAAATGCATATATTGATTTAATAACTTTTAGCATGGCTTATTAATTCTTTTTGAAAAATGAAATTCTTAACATATCAATAACTACTGTCCACAAAATAATAAGTAAGAATAGAGTAATAAAAGCATCTAATTTTTGATTAAAAATTAACTGATGAGTAATGGAAATTTTACTATCCTCGATGAGCCCTATATTTATTTTATCTGTCAGATCTCTAGCTGCTGCCAGAAATCCAACTCTAATATCTTGACTAAATATTTTCTGATAAGCAGCAGTAGTGGTCACAATAATTAACCAAATTAAAGGTAGTCCGGTGACCCAAGCGTATTTTAATTTGTTCGATTTAATAAGAATGCCAGTGCCTACAGATAATGCAATCGCCGCCAACATTTGATTCGCAATACCAAATAAAGGCCACAGAATATTTACACCGCCATTAGGGTCTATCACGCCGATGTATAAAAAATATCCCCAACAGCTTACAACGATTGCGCTACTTAAAATAATTGATGGCATCCATGAAGTTTGACCAAACTTCGGGTAAATGTTACCAATCATATCCTGCAACATAAATCTTCCAACACGAGTGCCTGCATCTAAAGTTGTGAGAATAAATATTGCCTCAAACATGATGGCAAAGTGATACCACATCGCCAATAAGTTTGTACCAAATGCTTTACCAAATATATTCGCCATACCCACCGCTAATGAAGGAGCTCCGCCTGTTCTAGCAAAAAGTGATGTTTCACCCATATTTTTTGCAAGCAATTCCATTTCCTCAACTGTCACTTTAAATCCCCATGAGTTTATTTTTTGAATGGCATCGACAGCTTCTGATCCAACAACTCCCACGGGGCTATTAATTGCAAAAAAGATACCTGGTTCCAATACTGTTGCGGCTATTAAGGCCATAATAGCTACGAAAGATTCTAAAAGCATCGCACCGTATCCAATCATTGGAATATATTTTTCGTTGTCCAATAGTTTAGGTGTTGTGCCTGAAGCGATTAAAGAGTGGAATCCAGAAATTGATCCACACGCGATGGTAATAAAAACAAAAGGAAATAGACTGCCGCCAAAAATAGGGCCTGTACCATCTGTAAACTGCGTCAGAGCTGGCATTTTGATTTCTGGTTGTAAGGTTATAATTGCAACCGCTAGAACAATCACCGTACCTAATTTTACAAATGTCGATAGATAATCTCTTGGGGCTAACAAAAGCCAAACCGGAAGAACTGCTGCTGCAAAGCCGTAAAAAATAATAGCCCACGCCAACGTCAAACTATCATGATCAAAATAAGTTCGTAGCGTCTGGGAATGGTCAATTAACCCTCCAGCAAAAACGGCCAAAAGCAATAATCCGAATCCAATTAATGAGGCCTCAAGGACTCTGCCTGTCCTAATGGACCTTAAATAAATCCCAATAAAAATTGCGATAGGTATTGTTGCGGCAACTGTTGATGTTGCCCAAGGGCTATGCTTCATGGCATTCACAACCACCAACCCTAAAACAGCAATCAAAATAACCATGATTAAAAATGTACCAATCAATGAAGCAGTTCCGCCAATTACACCAATTTCATCCCTTGCCATTTGTCCTAAACTTTTTCCGTTGCGTCTCGTCGAAAAAAATAATGTGGTCATATCTTGAACAGCGCCTCCTAATACAGCGCCTATTAATATCCATAACATGCCAGGAAGATAACCAAACTGGGCTGCTAACGTAGGGCCAACCAAAGGGCCTGGCCCTGCAATCGCGGCAAAATGGTGGCCAAATACAATCCATTTATCTGTAGGAATAAAGTCTTTGTCATTTTGCAGTCTTAGAGCTGGTGTTTTTCTATGCTCGTCAATGACTAGAACTTTTGCTGCAATCCAGCTTGCATAGAATCTATAAGCAATCATGTATATACATACAGCAGCCGTAATAAACCAAACGGCGTTGATACTCTCATTGCGACTCAGTGCAATTGTTGAAAATGCGAGAGCCCCTAATAGAGCTAGTAGAATCCAAATTATATTTTTAAAGTATTTTTTAATCACAATGTGTCCGATCTGATATCTAAATTAATTTATTGCCTTATATATCTTTGATATACTGACTTCCCACTCAATCTATTAATTATATGCAATTAATAAAAATTAAAATAACTAAATTCATCGCGACTGCGTAAATCTTATCTTGGCATCTCATAAAATAATCATCGGCGTTACAGGAGGCATAGCTGCATACAAAGCAGCTGAATTAACTCGCCTTCTCGTTAAAAACGATTTTGACGTTCAAATTGTTATGACAGAATCTGCGAGTCATTTCATAACGCCTCTTACGTTTCAGGCTCTATCAGGCAAAGAAGTTTTAACGAGTTTATGGAGAAGCAATGCTAATAATGGGATGTCGCATATAGAATTATCAAGAGATTACGATCTCATTGTTATTGCGCCTGCCAGCGCTAACTTCCTAGCAAAATTAGCACATGGTTTTGCTGACGATCTTTTATCGTCCTTATGCTTAGCAAGAACTTGCCCGATTGCCGTTGCTCCTGCCATGAATGTTCATATGTGGACCAATGAAGCTACTCAACGAAATGCTTCACAATTGAAAAAAGATGGTGTGTTATTTTTTGGTCCCGATTCAGGGGAGCAGGCTTGTGGTGATATAGGGCTTGGAAGAATGATGGATACCGAAGAATTATTCAGATCAATTCAAAATCATCTCACACCTAAAATCCTCAAAAATAAAAAGATATTAATTACTTCTGGCGGCACAATTGAAATGATCGATGACGTGAGAGCAATTACAAATATTAGCTCGGGCAACATGGGCTCTGCAGTCGCCAATGCTGCAGAATCTATGGGCGCATCAGTCACTGTAATTAAGTCAGGCAATCAAAAATTTTCAAAAAATATAAATGTTATTGATGCAAGTAATGCACATTCGATGCATGAAGCTGTCCTTAAGCATATCGATGGTCAAGATATTTTTATAAGTGTTGCGGCTGTTTCTGATTACACTCCTAAAGAGAAATTCAATGGGAAATTAAAAAAAGACAATTTAGATATAACGCTTCAACTCAAACCTACAATCGATATTCTTAAAGAAGTAGGATTATCTAAAAATAAAATCTTTAAAGTAGGTTTTGCTGCAGAAAGTGAAAATCTCATTGAAAATGCACAAAAAAAACTAAAGACCAAAAATTTAGATTTAATTGTGGCAAATTTAATTCATGAGTCTATGGGTTTACAAGATACTAAAGTTTCAATAATTGACAAAAATGATGTTATTGATTTACCAAAATCAAATAAAATGGTTGCAGCAAAAGCTATTTTAAAAGAAATAGCTCATCGTATAAATTCGGACAAATAACATGAGCCTAATAATTGACTTTAAAATTTTGGATAAACGTATCGAGGAAATGCTGCCTAATTATGCATCACCAGGTTCAGCAGGTCTCGATTTAAGAGCATGTACTGAGCACGTACAAACGATTAATCCCGGCGAAACTTTTCTTATACCCACTGGTATTTCTATATTTATTAAGGACCCTGCTTATGCAGCCCTCATTCTTCCTAGATCGGGCTTAGGGCATAAACATGGCATTGTTTTAGGTAATTTGGTAGGTCTGATAGATTCAGATTACCAAGGTCAATTGTTAGTTTCTTGCTGGAATCGTTGCGAGAACGCTTTCCTGCTTAATCCTATGGAGCGAATCGCGCAACTGGTCATCGTACCGGTTATCCAGGCTAAATTTAACCTTGTAGCAGAATTTCCTGAGACAGAGCGAGGTGAAGGTGGCTTTGGAAGTACAGGTAAAAACTAACGAATTCACTTGAAAAGACAGTGGGTTATGTGGTTTAATAGCACTCTTTTTCGAAATTATTGTAACAAATAAAGGATTTAAATTATGGCTCGCGTATGTCAATTAACCGGCAAAAAACCAATGTCTGGAAACAACGTATCTCACGCCAATAACAAGACCAAAAGACGCTTTTTACCTAATTTACAAAACCGTAAATTTTGGGTTGAAACTGAGAATCGTTGGGTTTCAATGAGAATTACTAATGCAGCGCTTAGAACAATCGATAAGCTAGGCATTGATGTTATTGTTAAAAAAATGCGTGCAGCTGGCCAGAAAATTTAAGGAATATATATGCGTGAAAAAATCAAATTAGAGTCTAGTGCTGGTACTGGACATTTCTATACCACAACAAAAAACAAACGAACCATGCCTGACAAGATGGAAATCAAAAAATTTGATCCTGTCGTTAGAAAGCATGTAGTTTATAAAGAAGCAAAAATTAAATAATTTTAAGCTTTAACAAAGACAATAAAAAAAAGCCAGCAGTAGCTGGCTTTTTTTATTTATCTGATCGTACTTTATTCTGCTACTACCTCTTCTTTAGGGGCAGGTGCTGCAACTTCAACAATAGGTCTATCTACAAGCTCAACAAAGGCCATAGGCGCATTATCTCCATCTCGGAAGCCGCACTTCAATATTCTTAAATAGCCACCTTTTCTTGTGTTATATCGCGGACCTAACTCAGCAAATAACTTAGTCACAATGTCTCTATCTCTTAAACGGCTAAAGGCTAAACGTCTATTAGATAAAGTTGCATTTTTTGCTAATGTAATAAGAGGTTCGGCTACTTTTCTAAGCTCTTTAGCTTTTGGTAATGTAGTTTTAATAATCTCATTTTTTAATAAAGAGGTAGCCATATTTCTCAACATTGCTTGTCGATGACTGCTCGTTCTATTTAGTTTTCTATGACCATTTGCGTGACGCATACTCTTACCCTCAAATTTTTCTTATTTAATGATTACGCTTTTTCTAAACCTGCTGGAGGCCAGTTCTCTAATTTCATACCTAAAGTTAAGCCTTTAGAAGCGAGAACATCTTTAATCTCATTAAGTGATTTTCTTCCAAGATTTGGAGCCTTTAAAAGCTCATTTTCACCTCGTTGAATTAAATCGCCAATGTAATAAATATTTTCTGCTTTTAAACAGTTTGCTGATCTAACAGTGAGCTCTAAATCATCAACAGGTCTTAATAAGACTGGATCGACTTGAGGTGCTTGCTTCACTTCAACTTCAGTTAAAGCACTTTCCAAGTTTGCAAATACAGAAAGTTGTCCCATTAAAATTCTAGCAGCGTCTCTAATTGCTTGTTCAGCATCAATAACGCCGTTCGTTTCAACATCCATGATTAATTTGTCTAAGTCTGTTCTTTGTTCTACGCGAGCACTCTCAACAAAATAACTTACTTTGTTGATCGGGCTAAAAGAAGCATCTACCATAATAAAACCTAGAGTTTTATCTTCCTGATTTGATTTTCTTCTTGCTGGAACTGGTTGATAACCTCTACCCATTTCAACTTTAACTTCTAAATTTAATTTTCCGCCTTTTGTAAGGTGTGCAATTAAATGATTTGGATTAATAATTTCAGCATCGTGATTTGTTTCAAAATCAGCAGCTGTCACTGGACCTTCGGTAGTTTTGTTTAATGTGAGAGTTGTCTCAGATTTATTATGAAGCTTTAATGCAACACCTTTTAAATTCAAAAGAATATCAACCACGTCTTCTTGCACGCCATCTAAAGTTGAATACTCATGAACTACGCCATCAATCTTTACTTCGGTAATTGCGAAGCCAGGAATTGAAGACAATAAAACGCGTCTTAATGCATTACCTAAAGTAAAGCCAAAACCTCTTTCCATAGGCTCTAGAGTTACGCGAGCTCTTACCGGGTTTATAACTTCAACATTTACGATTCTTGGTTTTAAATATTCTGTAGGACTATTTTGCATTATGTATCCTTATCAATAATTCTTATTTAATTATTTCGAATAAAGCTCAACAACGAGCGATTCATTAATTGTTGCTGGTAAATCATCGCGTAGCGGTTTGTTTTTAAACGTGCCCTTAAGACCTTTTACGTCAACTTCAATCCACTCAGGAAAACCTCTTTGCTCTGCAGCTTCAATTGAACCTTTAATTCTTAATTGTTGCTTAGATGCTTCTGCGACTGAGAGAACATCACCCGGCTTAACTTGATATGAAGGGATGTTCACTCTTCGGCCATTTACTAGAAGACTGTTGTGTCTTACAATTTGTCTTGCTTCTGTTCGTGAAGCGCCGATACCCATTCTATAAGCAACGTTATCTAATCTACACTCTAAAAGCTGTAGAAGATTTTCACCGGTAATGCCTTTTTTTCTATCCGCTTCAGCGTAATAACTTCTAAACTGTGCTTCTAAGATTCCGTAGATTCTTCTGAGCTTTTGTTTTTCTCTTAATTGAACGCCGTAATCTGATAAGCGGCTCGCTCTTCTTTGTCCGTGTTGGCCAGGAGGAAAATTACGCTTTTCAATAGCGCATTTGTCAGTAAAACATTTCTCGCCTTTGAGAAAAAGTTTTTCGCCTTCTCTTCTACATTGACGACATTTAGGATCTAGATTTCTTGCCAAAATAACTCTCCTGTTTCAATGAGCAATTCAATGCTCAACTTATTAAATTCTTCTTTTCTTAGGTGGACGGCAACCATTGTGTGGCACTGGTGTCACATCTTGAATGCTCGTGATTTTAAATCCTGCGGCATTAAGTGCACGCACTGCAGATTCTCTTCCAGGACCTGGTCCTTTAATCTTTACTTCAAGATTTTTTACACCGCACTCTTGAGCCGCTTTACCTGCTGCCTCAGCTGCAACCTGCGCTGCAAAAGGTGTACTTTTTCTTGAGCCTTTAAATCCAGCACCGCCAGATGTTGCCCAAGATAATGCATTACCTTGTCTGTCTGTAATTGTGATGATTGTGTTATTGAAAGATGCGTGAATGTGAGCAATACCTTCTGCCACATTTTTCTTAACTTTCTTTTTTACACGAACATTAGCTTTTGTTGCCATAAATAATCCTTAAACCTTTTTTATTTAGCCTGTTTAATTGCTTTAACAGGGCCTTTTCTTGTTCTTGCATTCGTTTTAGTTCTTTGGCCTCTTACTGGAAGACCTCTTCTGTGTCTTACGCCTCGGTAACAGCTAAGATCCATCAATCGTTTAATGTTCATTGTGACTTCTCTTCGTAAGTCACCTTCAACCTTAATTTTCGCAACTTGATCACGAAGCTTTTCCACGTCAGCATCGTTCAAATCTTTTAATTTAGCAGTCGCAATGATTCCTGCCGCAATACAGATCTTTTTTGCGGTGTTTCTTCCAACGCCATAAATTGCTGTTAAAGCAATTTCTGCATGTTGATGATCGGGTACATTCACCCCAGCAATACGAGCCATAACTTACTCCAAAAAAAATGGCAAATTAAATAAAAAGCCTTATATTTTAACAGGTTGTTGAATTTTTAACAATTAACAACCCACCCTTATCCTTGTCGTTGCTTATGTCGAGGATCTGAGCAAATTACTCTCACAACACCTCTTCTTCTAACAACTTTACAGTTTCGGCATAATGTTTTTACGGATGCGCGAACTCTCATTTTTATACCTCTTAAATTTTAATTAAATATTACTTATTTAACCCTGAACGTAATTCTTGCCCTGGTTAAATCATAAGGTGTCATTTCTACCGTCACCTTATCTCCTGGAAGAATACGAATATAATTCATACGCATTTTTCCTGAAATATAACCCAATACAACATGGTCATTTTCCAACTTAACTCTAAAAGTTGCATTTGGAAGATTTTCTATAATCTCCCCCTGCATCTCAATCGTATCTTCTTTTGCCATTGATTAAAGGCTATCTAAGCGCATTAGCGCCGCCTTTAAAGTTAGCTTTCTTAAGCAATCCCTCATACTGATATGACATCAGATGAGATTGAACCTGGGTCATAAAATCCATCGTCACTACTACAATAATTAATAACGATGTACCTCCAAAATAAAAAGGAACATTAAACTTAAGTATTAGAAACTCCGGCAATAAACATACAAGCGTTATATACACAGCACCTACTAAAGTTAATCTACCCATAATTTGGTCGATATATTTTGCTGTTTGCTCTCCCGGTCTAATACCAGGAACAAACGCACCGCCTTTTTTCAAATTATCTGCTGTCTCCTTTGGATTAAAAACCAAAGCGGTGTAAAAAAAGCAGAAAAACACTATCGCTACTGCGAATAGAAAAATATAAATAGGCTGTCCTGGTGAAATCGCAGCTCCAACATCCTTAAGCCACAACATTTTTTCACTAGATCCAAACCAACCAGCTAAAGTCGCTGGAAATAAAATAATGCTTGATGCAAAAATAGGTGGGATGACACCCGCCATATTTAGTTTTAAAGGCAAATGAGAGGTTTGGCCCCCATATAACTTGTTGCCAACTTGTCTTTTCGCATAGTTAACAGTGATTTTTCTCTGGCCTCTTTCAACAAAAACCACCAGCGCTGTTACTAAAATAGTTGCCGCAAACAAGAAGAAAACTAATGGTATTGAAAATGCACCCGTTCTAGCTAGCTCAAGTGTGCTTCCCAATGCACTTGGCAATCCAGCCACAATACCTGTGAAAATAATAATTGAGATACCGTTACCAATACCTCTTTCAGTGATTTGCTCGCCTAACCACATAAGGAACATTGTTCCACTGACTAAAGTTACAACTGATGTGAGTCTAAAAGCTAATCCTGGATCAAGTACTAACCCTGGTTGAGACTCCAGCGCAATAGAGATTCCAAGCGCCTGAAATGCGGCTAACATCACTGTGCCGTATCTCGTATATTTTGTTATTGATCTTCTACCTGCTTCGCCTTCTTTTTTTAACTGTTCAAGCTGAGGCGAGACTACAGTTAATAATTGCATAATGATCGATGCAGAAATGTAAGGCATGATCCCTAATGCAAATAAGGTGAATCTACTTAGTGCACCTCCAGAGAACATATTAAACATTCCCAAGATGCCACCGCTTTGTGAATCAAATAATTTTTTAAGCTCAAGCGGATCAATCCCAGGTACTGGAATATGAGCGCCAAGTCTATAAACAATAATGGCACCTAAAACAAACAATATGCGATTTTTTAATTCGCTTGTCTTACCTAAAGCACCTAATAAATTATCTTGAGCCAAAATTAAATTCTCAAACTTCTACTACTTTTCCGCCAGCCGCTTCAATCGCAGCTCGAGCGCCCTTAGTTAGCAATAAACCTTGGATTGTTAATTTTCTTTTCACTTCGCCAGACAAATATACTTTTGCTGTCTTTGCATTATCAGAAATTAATTTTGCCGCTTTTAATACGAGCAAATCAATATTGTCTGACTCAACTAAATTGAGTTCATTTGTTCTAACGCGTGCAGTTAATTTATGCGTTAATGATTTAAATCCACGTTTTGGAAGACGTCTTTGAATCGGCATTTGACCGCCTTCAAAACCGACTTTATGGAATCCACCAGCTCTGGATTTTTGTCCCTTATGGCCACGTCCAGCTGTTTTTCCAAGACCGGAACCAATACCTCGGCCAACACGTCTTGCTACTTTTTTAGAACCAACTGCTGGTTTTAATGTATTTAGTTTCATAATTTCTCTTTATATCTTTTCGACTTTAAGTAAGTAATTCACTGCATTAATCATGCCTCGAATCGCAGGAGTGTCTTGCAACTCAACTGTATGATGTATTCTTCTAAGACCTAATCCTTTCACCGTTGCCCGATGAGGTTCAGTTCTACCAATTAAACTTTTAATTAATGTAACTTTTAAACCAGCTGTAATTTCTTTTTTTGTTTTTGCCATTTGATTAGCCTCTAATTTCTTCTACTGATTTACCGCGTTTAGCAGCAATTTCAGCCGGTGTATTCATTGATTCAAGTCCATTCAATGTTGCTCTGACAACATTATATGGATTCGTTGATCCAATACATTTTGCTAAAACATTAGTAATGCCCATTACTTCGAAAATCGCTCTCATAGCGCCGCCAGCAATAATGCCAGTACCTTCTGAAGCGGGCTGAATGAATACTTTTGCAGCGCCATGCTCTCCCATGACTGCATGTTGCAAGGTGCCATTATTTAGTTTTACTTTGAGCATGCCTCTTCTAGCTTCGTCCATTGCTTTTTGAACGGCCACAGGCACTTCTCTTGCTTTTCCTTTTCCCATACCAACTGAACCGTCTCCATCACCTACAACAGTTAACGCAGCGAAGCTCATGATTCGGCCGCCCTTAACTACTTTAGTAACCCGGTTAACAGCAATCATTTTTTCTCTTAAACCGTCTGTTTGCGTTTGTTGATTTTCTAAATCTTTTGCCATGTTTTGACCTATTTAAATTATTGGGGTTAGAAAGACAAGCCGTTTTCTCTAGCAGCATCTGCTAAAGCTTTAACTCTGCCATGATAGCGATAACCTGATCTATCAAATGCCACATTTGTAATTCCGATTTTTTTTGCTTTTTCAGCTATACGTTTGCCTATTTGAGCTGCTGCCTCAATATTGCCGCCATTTTTTAAAGTTTTTTTAATATCTGCTTCAAGTGAAGAGGCACTTGCTAAAACTTTATTTTCGCCAGCACTTATGATTTGGGCGTAAATGTTTGTGTTTGTTCTGTGAACACTGAGTCTTGTCACTTGAAGCTCGGCGATTTTTGCTCGTGTCTTCTTGGCGCGACGTAAACGGGGATTTGTATTATACATATCTCAACCTTTATTTTTTCTTAGTTTCTTTGATAATTACGTTCTCATCTGAATAACGAACGCCTTTACCTTTATATGGCTCTGGTGGTCGATACGCTCTAATTTGAGCAGCAACTTGACCTATTAATTGCTTATCAGAACCTTTTAAAATAATTTCAGTTTGACTTGGTGTTTCAACTTTAATGCCTTCAGGCATTTTGTAATTAACGGGATGTGAAAAACCTAAATCGAGATTAAGATTTGCACCTTGCGCCTGAGCTTTATATCCAACACCAATTAAAGTTAGTTTTCTTACGAATCCTTCAGAAACACCTTTCATCATGTTTGCAACAAGTGCACGCATTGTGCCAGCCATTGCATTTGCTTGCTGAGATTCGTCAGCCGCTGCAAATGTAATTACTTGACCGTCATTATTTAATTTAACGTTAGGTGTAATGAACTGATTTAATTTGCCCATCGGTCCACTAATTGAAATATTCAAATCATTAATTGAAACCTCTACTTTAGGAGGAATCGTTACGGGTGCGTTAGCTATACGTGACATATATTCTCTCCTTAAGCCACATAGCAAAGCACTTCGCCGCCAATACCTGCAGCCTTTGCTTTTCTATCTGTCATAACTCCCTTAGATGTTGACACGATTGCCACACCAAGACCATTCATTACTTCTGGAATACTTTGGCTTGCTTTATAAACTCGTAAACCTGGCTTACTTACTCTTTCAATTTTTTCAATAACAGGTCTGCCGGCGTAGTATTTCAATTCAATATTTAATACTGGCTTGCCTTGCACTTCGTGTTCAGCAAAATTCTCAATATAGCCTTCATCTTTTAAAACGTTTGCGATAGCTTTTTTTAATTTAGATGCAGGCATGGTGATAGATACTTTATTAGTACCTTGACCATTCCTAATTCTGGTTAACATATCGGCAACTGGATCGCTCATACTCATATTATTTTTCTCCTATTACCAACTTGCTTTAATCACGCCAGGCACTTCGCCTCGCATCATTAAATCTCTTAATTTACTTCGACCAATCCCGAACTTGCTGTAGACGCCTCTTGGACGACCTGTTAGAGAACAACGATTTCTTAATCTAACTGGACTTGAATTACGGGGTAAACTTTGTAACTTCTGTCTCGCTTCTTGTTTTTGCTCTGAAGATGCGTTTATATCTAAGATAATTTGATTTAAAGCAGCACGTTTGGTCTTAAATTTTTCAACCATATTACGTCGTTTTAATTCACGTTCTATCATGCACATTTTAGCCATAGTCTAAACCTAGTTTCTAAATGGAAAACTAAACGCAGATAACAATGCTTTTGCTTCTTCGTCAGTTTTAGCTGTCGTTGTAATTGTGATATTCATCCCTCTTAATGCGTCGATTTTATCGTATTCAATTTCAGGAAAAATGATCTGCTCTTTAACACCCATATTGTAATTTCCACGACCATCAAATGATCTAGCAGAAATCCCTCTAAAGTCTCTAATTCGCGGAATAGCAACTGTGACAAGTCGATCTAAAAATTCATACATACGATCTCTTCGAAGAGTCACTTTGCAACCTACCGGATAATCGTCACGAATCTTAAATGCTGCCACTGATTTTTTAGCTTTAGTGACAATAGCTTTTTGCCCAGCAATTTTTTCCATGTCACCTACAGCGTGTTCCATGATCTTTTTGTCAGCTACTGCTTCACCTACACCCATATTTAAAGTAATTTTTTCAATTCTGGGGACTTGCATTGGTGATGAATAACCAAATTGGTCAGTCATTTTTTTAATGACTTCTGTTTTATAAAATTCTTTTAATCGAGCCATTTCTTTTCCTATGCGTCAACTGCTTCGTTGTTTGATTTAAAAACACGGATTTTCTTGCCGTCATCTAATTTTTTAATTCCGACTTTGTCAGCCTTTTGAGTCAAGTTATTAAGTAAAGCAACGTTAGAAATATTAAGTGGCATTTCTTTGCCGACGATTCCACCTTGAATATTTTTAGCAGGATTGGGTTTTGTGTGCTTCTTTACCATGTTTAAACCTTCAACCACAACATGCCCTGTTTTAAGAACGCTTAAAACAACGCCTTGTTTGCCTTTGTCTTTACCTGTATTTAAAATGACTTTGTCACCTTTACGAATTTTATTCATCCGTATACTCCTATAAAACTTCTGGTGCTAATGAAACAATCTTCATGAACCGTTCTGTTCTCAATTCGCGAGTTACAGGTCCAAAAATACGTGTTCCAATAGGTTCTAATTTAGCGTTTAAAAGAACGGCGGCATTTGCATCAAATTTAATTAAAGAACCATCTGGTCTTCTAACGCCTTTTGCTGTTCTCACAACAACTGCGGTATAAACCTCTCCTTTTTTGACTTTGCCTCTAGGAGCTGCGTCTTTAATACTTACTTTGATAATGTCACCAATACTTGCGTAACGTCGTTTTGAGCCGCCCAATACCTTAATGCACATTACTGAGCGTGCGCCAGTATTGTCAGCAATTTCTAATCTTGACTGCATTTGAATCATGAGTTTATCTCCAACTTAATCCGTTATTACTAAGGCCAGCTTTTTAATTAGCCGATATACTACGGTCAGTATTGGGGGGTTAGCTTATAAACTTAATAGTTTATGAACCCCAAAAAAGTCTCGCATTATAAGCTATTTGTTTCTTATTCTCAACTTCTTATATCTAAACCTGAACTGCCTTTGTAACTATTTTACTAACGACCCATGATTTAGTTTTTGAAATAGGGCGGTTTTCTGTAATAACGACCAAATCACCCTCTTTACTTTCATTTTTTTCATCATGTGCATGAAATTTATTTGACTTAACAATTACCTTGCCAATCAAAGGATGCTTTACTTTTCTTTCAACCAATACAGTGACTGTCTTATCCATCTTGTCGCTAACAACTCTGCCCGTAAAGGTTCTAATAACTTTTTTTGTATCAGTCATATTTAAGCCTGTTTAACTTTCTCGCCAAGAACTGTTTTAACTCTTGCGATATCACGTTTAATTTTCGCAATTTGATCAACCTTGTTTAATTGTTGGGTTGCCAATTGCATTCTTAATGAGAACTGAGCTCTTCTTAACTCTAATAACTCGGTACCTAATTCTTCGGTTGTTTTTTTTCTTAAATCAGCTGTTTTCATATTAGCCTCCGATATGACGAGTAATAAAGGTTGTTTCAATTGGAAGCTTAGCTGCTGCTAATTTAAATGCTTCTCTCGCTAGTGCTTCAGTTACTCCATCCATCTCATACAACATTTTTCCAGGCTGAATTTGAGCTACGTAGTATTCGGTACTGCCTTTACCGTTACCCATACGAACTTCAGCAGGTTTTTTTGAAATTGGTTGATCGGGGAATATACGAATCCATACTCGGCCACCACGCTTAATGTGACGTGTCATCACTCGACGCGCAGCTTCTATCTGACGAGCTGTTAGACGTCCTCGTCCAATAGCTTTCAAACCGAAATCACCGAAACTTACTTTGTTTCCTGTTGTTGCAATGCCTTTGTTTCGGCCTTTTTGCATCTTACGAAATTTTTGTCTAGCCGGTTGTAACATCTTTAGCCCTCGACTTTCTCACTTTTTTTTCTGGTTCTTTTGCTACTGTTTCATCTTTTTTGATTCTTGGTTTTCTAAGTTTCTTTTCTTCTTCAGTTTTTTCAACTGCTGGATTTACAGCATCTAATATCTGTGAAGTTGCTTTTGTGTTGTCTACGAATAATTCACCTTTAAAGACCCAAACTTTTATGCCAATAATTCCATAGGTTGTTTTCGCTTCAGCCACGCCGTAATCTATATCAGCTCTTAATGTATGAAGAGGCACTCTGCCTTCTCTATACCATTCTGTTCTTGCAATCTCGATACCATTTAATCTGCCAGCGCTCATAATTTTGATACCTTGAGCACCTAACCTCATTGCATTCTGCATTGCTCTTTTCATAGCGCGTCTAAACATCACACGTTTTTCTAATTGCTGGGCAATACTTTGTGCAATTAATGTTGCATCGATCTCTGGTTTACGCACTTCTTCAATATTCAAATGAACTGGAACACCCATAAGCGCCTGTAAACTTGATCTTAATGTTTCAATATCTTCACCTTTTTTCCCAATTACAATACCAGGCCTTGCTGAGTAAATTGTAATCTTTGCATTTTTAGCTGGTCGCTCAATAACAATTTTACTTACCGCAGCGTTTGCTAATTTTTTGTTTAAAAATTCTCGTACCTTAATGTCATTGTTCAACATTGCAGGAAAATTTTTACTATTAGCATACCAACGTGATGTCCAATTTTTTTGAACACTTAAGCGGAAACCAATTGGATGAATTTTTTGACCCATATTTTTTCTCTTTAGTTGCCGACCGTCACTTTAATGTGACAAGTTGGTTTTGTTATTTTCCCTGCACGGCCTTTAGCGCGAGCACGGATACGTTTTAAAATAATGCCTTTATCCACATAAATTGTTTTAATAAACAATTCATCTATATCAGCCCCATTATTATGTTCAGCATTTGCAATTGCAGACTCTACGACTCGCTTAATAATTTCTGCACCTTTTTTTGGGCTGAAATTAAGAATGTTAAGCGCGTAATCTACTTTTTTTCCCCTGACCAAATCAGCAACTAATCTTGCTTTCTGAGGAGATAAACGAACGCCTTTTAGAATCGCTGAAACTTCGGTAGCCATTTTATACCTTAGCCTTTCTGTCAGCAGCGTGACCTTTAAAGGTTCTTGTTAATGCGAATTCACCTAATTTATGTCCAATCATATTTTCTGTAATCATTACAGGTATATGTTGTTTTCCATTATGGATTGCAATGGTAAGACCGATAAAGTTAGGTAAGATCGTTGATCTTCTTGACCAGGTTTTAATTGGCTTACGATCGCGATTACCAGAGGCAACCTCAACTTTCTTAGCCAAATGTGCATCAATGAATGGTCCTTTTTTAACTGAACGTGCCATATCTATTACCTCTTATTCGCTGGACGACGACTGACGCGCATATTGTCAGTACGTTTATTTGTTCTTGTTCGATAGCCTTTAGTTGGAGTCCCCCAAGGGCTTACTGGATGCATACCAGCCGCAGTTTTTCCTTCACCACCACCATGTGGGTGATCAACAGGATTCATAACTACACCGCGCACTGTTGGTCTAACGCCTCTCCATCTCATAGCACCTGCTTTACCAATAGATCTGAGAGAATGTTCTTCGTTACCGACTTCACCTAAAGTTGCTTTGCAATCTACATGCACTTTTCTTACTTCGCCTGAACGAAGTCTTAATTGAGCATATGTACCTTCTCTTGCTAAAAGCTGTACAGAAGTTCCAGCAGAGCGCGCTATTTGCGCACCTTTACCAGGTTGTAATTCGATACAGTGGATAGTACTACCTACAGGAATATTTCTTAATGGCATAGCATTACCATTTTTAACAGGCGCTTCGGAGCCACTTATTAACTCGGCACCAACAGCCACACCTTTGGGAGCAATAATGTATCTTCTTTCACCGTCTGCGTATAAAAGAAGTGCAATATTTGCTGTTCTATTTGGATCGTATTCAAGATGCTCTACTTTTGCTGGAATGCCATCTTTATTTCGTTTGAAATCAATCATGCGATAATTTTGTTTATGACCGCCACCATGATGACGAATTGTAATAACACCGCGGCTATTTCTTCCGGCATGCTTATTCTTTTTTTCAACTAAAGGTGCGAAGGGTTTGCCTTTGTGTAGGTCTGGATTAACAACCTTAACAACTGCGCGCCTTCCTGGGGAGGTTGGTTTTACTTTAACTAAAGCCATTTTTTATCCTTATTCACCGCTCGCAAAATTAATCTCTTGGCCTGGCTTAAGACTTACATAAGCCTTTTTCCAATCATTTCTTTTACCAAATGAACGGCCTGCTCTTTTTACCTTACCGCCTACATTGAGTAATGTCACAGCCTTCACTTCAACTTTAAACATTAATTCAACAGCAGCTTTAATTTCTGATTTAGTCGCATCAGTTCTTACTTTAAATGCCACTTGATTATGTTTGTCAGCAATGAATGTTGCTTTCTCAGTAATTTGTGGCGCTAAAATAACCTGAATAATACGATCTTGTGTATGAACTATTTGACTCACGCTAGCATCTCCTCAAGTTTTTTTAGTGCGCCAGCTGTGGCCACAACATTTGGAAACTGAACTAAACTTACTGGGTCAGCATATTGCGCTTCTACAACCATAACGTTAGTTAAATTTCTTGATGATAAATATAAATTTTCATCAAATGCATCTGTTAAAACTAAAACGCCTTGCGTATATCCCATATCTTTAATTTTATCGACAAGTTGTTTTGTCTTTGGGGTCTCTAATTTAAACTCCTCAACAATACTTAATCTTTCTTGTCTTACTAATTCAGACAAAATAGATCTCATACCAACGCGATATGCTTTTCGATTCATTTTGTGAGAGAAATTTTCATCAGGTGAATTTGGAAATGTTCTACCACCTCCACGCCATATAGGGCTTGAAGTCATGCCAGAACGTGCATTACCTGTACCTTTTTGTGCATAAGGTTTGCGAGTACTGTGTTTTACAGTGCCTCTTGTTTTTTGTGAGCGAGTTGCAACACGAGCATTAGCCATGTATGCCACAACTAACTGATGAACAAGAGCCTCATTAAATTCACGACCAAATGTTGCATCAGAAACTGTGACGCTTTTCTTAGCGGATTTTCCGTTTTTATCGAGTAATTTTAATTCCATTATTTGCTCACTTTCACAGCTGCGCGAACTAAAACATCGCCGCCTTTGGAGCCCGGAACTGCCCCTCTAATTAGGATTAGATTTTTTGTAGTGTCAACACGAACAATGACTAAGTTCTGTGTAGTAACTCTCACAGCGCCCAAATGACCAGACATGCGCTTACCTGGGAAAACTCGGCCTGGATCTTGAGCCATACCGATTGAACCTGGAACATTATGTGATCTTGAGTTACCGTGTGATGCTCGATTTGATCTGAAATGATGTCTTTTAATAACACCAGCATAACCTTTACCAATTGATGTACCTGTTACATCAACAAGCTGGCCTTCTTTGAAGTTTTCTACGGTGATATTTGTCCCTAAAGGGAAATTCGCTACATCTTCTTCTTTGATTGCAGTTTCGTGTAAGCCAGTACCAGCTGTTACACCTGCTTTAGCGTAATGTCCTGTAAGTGCCTTATCAAGCTTAGTAGCTTTTGTCGCACCATAGGCTAACTGGAGGCTAGTGTAGCCGTCCGAAGCGATTGTTTTGATCTGTGTCACGCGGTTAGGTAAGACTTCAAGAACTGTTACAGGAATGCTAGTGCCATCCTCTGTAAATACCCTTGTCATACCAACTTTGCGACCAATAAGCGCTAAGCTCATGATCGTATCCTTAAATTATTATTATTAAACGAAACCGATTACAATTGACCGATTTCTACAAAGAGCGCAGAATTATACCTAACGCTTTAAAATTTTACAACTTAATTTCTACATCAACTCCAGCAGCCAAATCCAGTTTCATTAAAGCATCTACTGTTTTATCTGTAGGATCTATAATGTCCATCAATCTTTGATGAGTTCTTATTTCAAATTGATCGCGCGACGTTTTATTGACGTGCGGTGATCTTAAAATATCAAATCTTTCGATTCGAGTAGGAAGCGGAACAGGTCCCTTAACAACAGCTCCCGTTCTTTTTGCTGTTTCAACAATTTCTTGGGCTGATTGATCGATTAAACGATAATCAAACGCCTTCAAACGTATACGAATTTTCTGACTTTGCATTTTTTACTACCTTTCCAAAGAGCGAATACCTTACGGTATTAATTTTAAAAAACTATTCAATCACCTTAGCAACAACACCAGCACCTACTGTGCGGCCACCTTCACGAATCGCAAAACGTAAACCTTCTTCCATCGCGATTGGTGCAATGAGTGTTACTGTGATTGATACGTTGTCACCTGGCATTACCATTTCTGTGCCTGCTGGTAAATCAACAGCCCCTGTAACATCTGTTGTTCTGAAGTAGAACTGTGGGCGGTAGCCATTAAAGAATGGTGTATGACGACCACCTTCATCTTTACCAAGCACATAGATCTCTGCAGCGAATTTTGTATGTGGTGTGATTGAACCTGCTTTAGCTAATACTTGACCACGTTCAACTTCTTCACGTTTTGTACCACGTAACAACACACCTACGTTGTCGCCTGCTTGACCTTGGTCAAGTAACTTACGGAACATTTCAACGCCTGTACATGTTGTTTTAAGTGTAGGTTTGATACCTACGATTTCAATTTCATCACCTACTTTAACAATACCGCGCTCAATACGACCAGTCACTACAGTACCGCGACCTGAGATTGAGAACACATCTTCAACTGGCATTAAGAATGCACCGTCGATTGCACGTTCTGGCATTGGTATATAAGAATCAAGTGCTTCAGCTAATTTAAAAATTGATGGCTCACCAATTTCAGATTGGTCACCTTCGAGTGCTAATTTTGCAGAGCCTATGACGATCGGTGTTTTGTCGCCTGGGAAGTCATACTTCGTTAAAAGATCACGTACTTCCATTTCAACGAGCTCTAATAATTCTTTGTCATCCACCATGTCTGCTTTATTTAAGAAGACCACAATGTAAGGTACGCCTACTTGGCGAGCTAAAAGGATATGTTCACGTGTTTGAGGCATTGGGCCGTCAGCTGCTGAACATACAAGGATTGCGCCGTCCATCTGCGCTGCACCTGTAATCATATTTTTAACATAGTCAGCATGGCCTGGGCAGTCAACGTGCGCATAATGGCGATTCGCTGTTTCGTATTCTACGTGTGCTGTATTGATTGTAATACCACGCGCTTTTTCTTCTGGCGCCGCATCAATTTGATCGTAAGCCTTAGCTTCTCCGCCAAATTTCTTAGCAAGAATCGTTGTGATTGCCGCTGTAAGTGTTGTCTTACCATGGTCAACGTGACCAATTGTGCCAACGTTCACATGGGGTTTGGTACGTTCAAATTTGCCTTTTGCCATAATGTTATCCTCAGATTTTTAACTTATTTTTTATTAACGACTGCTTCTGCTACGTTTCTTGGTGCTTCTGTGTAATGCTTAAATTCCATCGAATATGTTGCTCTACCTTGAGATAGCGAACGCATGGTTGTTGAATATCCAAACATCTCTGCTAATGGAACTTCAGCTCGAACAACTTTGCCAGATGCATTATCTTCCATACCCTGAATCATGCCACGTCTAGATGAAAGGTCGCCCATCAAGTCACCAAAATAATCCTCAGGTGTTTCTACCTCAACTGCCATCATAGGTTCAAGAAGGATTGGATCTGCTTTACGCATTCCGTCTTTAAATGCCATCGAGGCTGCCATTTTAAATGCATTTTCATTTGAGTCAACATCATGGTATGAACCATCAAATAGAGTTACTTTAACGTCTACAACTGGATAACCGGCAACTACGCCAGCAGGAAGTGTTTCTCGCAATCCTTTTTCAACCGCAGGAATGAACTCACGAGGCACTGATCCACCTTTAATTGCATCAATAAATTCAAAACCTTTGCCCGGTTCATTTGGCTCCATTTTGAGCCATACATGACCATATTGACCCTTACCTCCAGATTGCTTTACAAATTTACCTTCAATTTCAACCGGTTTCTTGATAGCTTCCCTGTAAGCCACTTGTGGCGCACCTACGTTAGCTTCAACACCAAATTCTCTTCTCATTCGATCTACAAGAATTTCTAAGTGAAGCTCACCCATACCTGAAATAATTGTTTGATTTGTTTCTTCATCTGTCTTAACTCTAAATGAAGGATCTTCTTGAGCAAGTCTATTTAAAGCTATACCCATTTTCTCTTGATCGGCTTTTGTTTTGGGTTCAACTGCAACGTGAATAACAGGCTCAGGGAAAATCATTCTTTCAAGAACAACTTCATTATTGATATCACATAAAGTGTCACCTGTTGTTGCTTCTTTAAGTCCCACAGCTGCTGCAATATCGCCAGCACGAACTTCTTTCAATTCTTCACGCTGATTTGCGTGCATTTGAAGAATACGGCCAATACGTTCTTTACGGCCTTTAATTGGGTTATAGATTGTATCGCCTGATTTGATAACGCCTGAATATACGCGGAAGAAAATAAGCTGACCTACAAAAGGGTCTGTCATGATTTTAAATGCTAACGCTGAGAAAGGCTCATCATCAGAGGCTTTACGAGTTGTAGGCTGGCCTTTGGCGTCTTCACATACGAGCGCTGCAACATCAGTAGGAGCAGGTAAATACTCAATCACTGCATCCAACATAGCTTGCACGCCTTTATTTTTAAAGGCTGATCCGCATAACATAGGTACGATTTCAAAATTAATCGTTCTAATGCGCAAACCTTTTTTGATATCTTCTTCGCTTAAATCACCAGTTTCCAAATATCTATTCATTAACTCTTCATTGGCTTCAGCGGCTGCTTCCAGCATTTTTTCGCGCCATTCTTTACATGTGTCAACTAAATCTGCAGGAATATCGCGATAATCAAATTTCATACCTTGAGATGATTCATCCCAATAAACAGCTTTCATTTTAATAAGATCAATAACACCTTCAAATTTTTCTTCAGCACCTATAGGAACTTGAAGTGCAATTGGATTAGCTTTTAAACGTAAACGCATTTGATCGTAAACTTTAAAAAAGTTTGCGCCGGCTCTATCCATTTTATTTACGAAAGCAAGACGCGGAACTTTATATTTATTTGCTTGACGCCATACCGTTTCTGACTGGGGCTGAACGCCACCTACCGCACAGTAAACCATACAAGCGCCATCAAGAACTCGCATTGATCGTTCAACTTCAATAGTGAAGTCAACGTGTCCTGGGGTATCAATAATATTGATTCGATGCTGGTCAAATTGACCTGCCATACCCTTCCAAAAGCAGGTTGTTGCGGCTGAAGTAATAGTAATTCCTCGTTCTTGCTCTTGCTCCATCCAATCCATAGTTGCGGCACCATCGTGCACTTCACCAATCTTATGGTTTACCCCTGTGTAAAAAAGAATACGCTCAGTTGTTGTAGTTTTACCTGCATCAATATGAGCACTAATTCCTATATTTCTATATCGATTAATGGGGGTTATACGAGCCACTTTAGAATTACCTTTTAATTAAATAAGTTTAGAAACGGAAATGTGAGAAAGCTTTATTAGCTTCTGCCATTCTGTGGACTTCTTCACGTTTTTTCATTGCAGCGCCTTTATTTTCTGAAGCTTCTGCAATTTCAGCCGCTAAACGTAAATCCATTGATTTTTCACCTCTTTTACGCGCTGCATCTCTTAACCATCTCATAGCTAAAGCCACTCGTCTTGATGGTCTAACTTCGACAGGCACTTGATAATTAGCCCCACCTACACGTCGACTTTTTACTTCAACTACTGGTCTTAAATTTGTTAATGCGAGAGAAAAGACTTCAATAGGATCTTTTCCGGTTTTCGTTTTAATTTGATCGAATGCGCCATAAATTAATCTTTCAGCAACGGATTTTTTTCCGCTTGTCATTAATACATTCACGAATTTAGAAACCTCCTGGCTTCCGAATTTCGGATCTTGAAGAATAATTCGTTTGGGAACTTCTCTACGTCTTGGCATATTATGTTTACCTTAATTTAGTATTCTAAAAATTTAAGCTTCTTTAGGTCGTTTAGCACCATATTTAGATCGAGATTGTTTACGATCTTTAACACCAGCAGTATCCAAGCTACCCCGAACCATATGGTAACGAACGCCTGGTAAATCCTTTACACGTCCGCCTCTTAATAGAACAACACTGTGCTCTTGTAAATTATGGCCTTCTCCTCCAATGTAACTAATCACTTCGTAACCATTCGTCAAACGAACTTTAGCTACTTTCCGCAAAGCAGAGTTTGGTTTTTTTGGAGTAGTTGTGTAAACACGAGTACATACACCTCTTTTTTGAGGCGAAGATTCTAGAGCTGGGACCTTGCTCTTAGTTTCTACTTTTTTTCGTGGTTTACGAATTAACTGATTAATTGTTGGCATCGCCTAAATCCTTAAATTTCTAACTTACTATTAATAATGACTATTTGAGCGCTTCGCTAAACGCGAAGATCCCAAAAAGCCGCAAATTGTATTTTGGTTCCTGCATAAAGTCAACCTATCATTCAGTCGGTGCTTCAATTTCAGGGCTAGTTACCTGAGCCTCTTCCATTGGAACATCGATCTGATCTAGAGGAGCCTCAACAGGGTCCATATTTTCCCCAGCGGCAGCAGCTTTTCTTGTTTCATGATAAGCCAAACCTGTGCCTGCAGGAATTAAACGACCTACGATTACATTCTCTTTAAGTCCTCTTAATTCATCACGCTTACCAAGAATTGCAGCCTCAGTGAGAACGCGAGTTGTTTCTTGGAATGAAGCTGCTGAAATAAATGAATCTGTAGATAATGATGCTTTAGTAATACCTAAAAGCACATATTCATACTCAGCCGGTTTTTTGTCTTGCGACAATACCGATTCATTTTCAGTTAACAATTCTGCTCTTTCGACTTGCTCACCCAGAATAAATGAAGTTTCGCCTGCATCGGTGATACGAACACGTCTTAACATTTGCCTAACAATTACTTCGATGTGCTTGTCATTAATTTTAACGCCTTGCAATCTATATACGTCTTGAACTTCATCAATAATATATCTTGCTAAAGATTCCCTACCTTGCAAGCGAAGAATGTCTTGAGGATCTGCAGGTCCATCCACAATAGTTTCGCCTTTAGTAACAACTTGACCATCGTGCGCTGTCACATGTTTATCTTTAGGAATTAAGAACTCTTTTGAAACGCCTTCAAGATCTGTAATCACAAGTCTTTGTTTGCCTTTAGTATCTTTACCAAATGAAACTGTACCTGTGCTTTCCGCTAACATGCCTGCGTCTTTTGGAGATCTTGCTTCAAATAACTCAGCAACTCTTGGAAGACCGCCGGTTATATCTCTCGTTTTAGAGGACTCTTGCGGAATGCGAGCAATCACATCACCCACTTTTACCTCTTGAGAATCTTTAACTGTAATAATGTAACCAAGCTGGAAAGTTACGTTAACAGATATATCACTACCCGCTAATTTAACTTCATTTCCAGAAGTGTCTAAGATTTTAATTTGAGGTCTTAAACCTTTTGACTGGCCCGCGCGCTGCTTAGGATCAACTACAACCAATGATGATAAGCCTGTGACATCATCAATTTGTTTTGCAACTGTAATACCTTCTTCAACGTTTTCAAATTTAACTTGTCCAGCGTACTCAGAAATAATTGGACGTGTATGCGGATCCCAGGTTGCAAGAACACCGCCTGCTTTAATGGACTTGCCATCTTGAACAACTAGATTTGCACCATAAGGAACTTTATGACGCTCTCTTTCGCGGCCACTTTCATCTTGAATAATTAATTCACCATTACGAGAAATTACAACTTGCTCATTTCGAGCATTAGTAACGTAACGCATGGTAGATGTAAATTGAATAACTCCGTTTGATTTACTTTCAACTTGACTTACTGATGCGGCTCGAGAAACTGCGCCACCAATATGGAATGTTCTCATTGTTAATTGAGTACCAGGCTCACCGATAGATTGCGCTGCAATCACACCAATAGCCTCCCCGAGACTAATTAATTTACCGCGACCTAAATCGCGACCATAACATTGAGAACAAATACCATGTCGTGTTTCGCAAGTGAGTGCGGTTCTTACTTTAACCTCATCAATACCAAGTGCATCAATTTTCTCAACATGATCCTCTTCAAGCAGCGTTCCTTTCGAATAAACCACTTCTTGAGTTTCTGGATGGTAAATATCGAGAGCATTTACGCGACCTAAAATACGATCACTTAATGGTTCAACAACTTCACCGCCTTTAATAAGCGCTTTCGTGACTAAACCATCTTCTGTACCACAATCGTGTTGTGTTACAACAAGATCTTGAGTTACATCAACTAAACGTCTAGTTAAATATCCTGAGTTAGCTGTTTTCAATGCTGTATCTGCAAGACCTTTTCGTGCGCCGTGCGTCGAAATAAAATATTGAAGAACATTTAAGCCGTCTCGGAAATTAGCAGTAATTGGTGTCTCAATAATTGAGCCATCAGGTCTTGCCATCAAACCTCGCATACCGGCAAGCTGCCTTACTTGAGCCGCAGATCCTCGAGCACCAGAATCAGCCATCATATAAATTGCATTAAATGATTCTTGGTAAAGATCTTTACCATCTTTGCCTTTTACATTTTCACCGGCATCATTTTTAACAGGCTCTTCTTTAAGACGTTTCATCATTGCATCAGCAACTTTGTCACCGGCACGACCCCAAATATCAACAACCTTGTTATATCTTTCGCCTTGCGTCACCAGGCCTGAAATGTATTGATTTTCAATTTCCTTGACTTCGGCTTCAGCAGCTTCGATGAGTTGTTCTTTTTCTGGAGGCACAAGCATGTCATGAATACTGATTGAGATACCTGCTTTTGTAGCATAGGTATAACCCATATACATTAGCTTATCTGCAAGAATTACTGTCTCTCTAATACCGACACGTCTAAATCCTGCATTAATTAATTTTGAAATTTCTTTTTTCTTTAATGCTTTATTAATTAAATCAAAAGAAAGTCCTGCTGGAAGAATTTCAGAAAGTATTGCTCTTCCAACTGTAGTTTCATATCGATTTATTTTGTCTGTTGTTGTGCCATCTAGGCCTAATTCAGTTTCTTTAATACGAACTGTCACGCGCGCATGAAGATCAACTAAGCCGCTATCAAAAGCACGGTGAACTTCTGCTACATCACTAAATTTCATACCTTCACCGCGTGCAGCAATTTTGTCTCTCGTCATGTAATAAAGACCAAGCACGATATCTTGTGATGGAACAATAATTGGTTCGCCATTAGCTGGAGATAAAACATTATTAGATGCAAGCATTAAAGTTCTTGCTTCCATTTGGGCTTCAAGAGATAAAGGCACATGTACTGCCATTTGGTCACCGTCAAAGTCGGCGTTAAATGCAGCACACACTAAGGGATGCAATTGAATTGCTTTGCCTTCAATTAAAATAGGTTCAAATGCTTGAATACCTAAACGATGTAATGTTGGCGCTCTGTTTAATAAAACAGGATGCTCTCTAATTACGTCCTCTAAAATATCCCATACTTCTGGTCCCTCTTCTTCTACTTTTTTCTTTGCAGCTTTAATAGTTGTAGAAAGGCCAAGTACTTCTAGCTTATGGAAAATAAATGGTTTAAATAATTCAAGGGCCATTTTCTTCGGCAAACCACACTGGTGAAGTTTTAATTGTGGTCCAACAACAATCACTGAACGTCCTGAATAATCAACACGCTTACCTAAAAGATTTTGTCTAAATCGGCCACCCTTACCTTTAATCATATCGGCGAGAGATTTTAATGGTCTCTTGTTAGCGCCTGTCATAACCTTGCCACGTCTGCCATTATCAAGAAGTGAATCAACTGCTTCTTGCAACATACGCTTTTCATTTCTAACAATAATTTCTGGCGCCTTAAGATCTAACAATCTTCTTAAACGATTATTTCTATTAATCACTCGGCGATATAAATCATTCAGATCTGATGTAGCGAATCTTCCACCATCAAGTGGTACCAATGGTCTTAACTCAGGCGGTAACACAGGAAGAATTTCTAAAATCATCCATTCAGGTTTAATACCTGACTTCTGAAATGCTTCAAGTACTTTTAAGCGCTTCGCAATTTTTTTAATTTTTGCTTCCGAGCCTGTCTCAGCTAATTCAGTTCTTAATTTTTCAATTTCACTATTGATATCGAGTGATTTGAGTAATTCTTTAATTGCTTCCGCACCCATCACTGCGGTGAATTCATCGCCAAACTCTTCTATTTTTGCAAGATAGTCATCTTCAGTAAGAAGTTGCCCTCTTGTTAAAGGTGTCATGCCAGGATCAACAACAATGAATGCTTCGAAATAAAGAACACGCTCAATATCTCTTAAAGCAATATCAAGAACCATACCTAAACGACTTGGTAAGCTCTTTAAAAACCAAATGTGTGCAACTGGGCTTGCTAAATCAATATGGCCCATGCGCTCACGACGCACTTTAGATAAAGTAACTTCAACACCGCATTTTTCACAAATGACACCGCGATGTTTAAGGCGCTTGTATTTACCACAAAGACATTCGTAATCTTTAATAGGTCCAAATATTTTTGCGCAAAACAAACCATCTCTTTCAGGCTTAAATGTTCTGTAATTAATCGTTTCTGGCTTTTTAACTTCACCATAAGACCATGAACGAATTTTTTCTGGAGATGCTAATGCAATCTTAATTGCATCAAACTCTTCTTCTTGTGTAACCTGTTTAAATAGGTCTAATAAAGCTTTCATCTGTGATCTCCTTAGTTTCTATCGAGGTCAATATCAATAGCGAGTGAACGAATTTCTTTAACCAACACGTTGAATGACTCAGGCATACCTGCATCAATCTTATGCTCACCCTTGACTATGTTTTCGTATACTTTAGTTCTACCAGCAACATCGTCTGATTTAACAGTCAACATTTCTTGTAGGGTATAAGCAGCACCGTATGCTTCCAGCGCCCAAACTTCCATCTCACCAAAACGTTGTCCACCAAATTGCGCTTTACCGCCAAGTGGCTGCTGCGTTACAAGAGAGTAAGGTCCAGTTGAACGTGCGTGCATCTTGTCATCAACCAAATGATGTAATTTAAGTACATGCATATAACCTACTGTGACAGGTCTTTCAAACGCCTCGCCTGTGCGGCCATCAAACAATTTAACTTGCGTTTTGTTAGCTGAGAATTGCAACAGTTTGGTTTTTGGATCGCTATCTGGGTAAGCCAGATCTAACATATATTGAATGTCTGACTCAGATGCGCCATCGAAAACTGATGTGGCAAATGGAACGCCATTTTTCAAGTGCTCAGCAAGCTCTACAACTTCATCATCGTTTAATGACTTAATGTCTTCTTTTTTACCTGAAGCGTCGTTATAAATTTGATCTAAAAATTTACGAACTTCAGTAATTTTTACTTCTTCTCTTAGCATTTCTCCGATACGAAGACCTAGGCCTTTAGCTGCCCATCCAAGATGGGTTTCTAAAATTTGGCCGATATTCATTCGAGAAGGAACGCCTAATGGATTTAACACAATATCTAAAGGTGTACCATCAGCCATATGCGGCATATCTTCTACAGGAGCAATTTTAGAAACAACGCCTTTGTTACCGTGACGTCCAGCCATTTTATCGCCAGGCTGAATTCTACGTTTCACTGCCAAGTAAACCTTAACCATTTTTTGAACGCCCGGAGGGAGCTCATCGCCTTGTGTTAATTTTCTTTTTTTCTCTTCAAAACGTTTGTCGAATTGTTCTTTAGCAGTTGCTAAATTATCTTTCAAACTTTCTAATTGTTTTGAAGCATCATCATTACCTAAGCGAATATCAAACCAATCGTATCTATTAATTGAGGCTAGAAAATCTTTAGATATTTTTTCGCCTTTTTTCAAGCCTTTTGGGCCGCCAGTTGCGACTTTACTTGTAAGTAATCTTTCGATTCTTCCAAAAGTATCATCTTCAACAATTCTTAATTGATCAGCTAGATCTTGTTTGAAGTGCTTTAATTGATCATCAATAATTTGTTCGGCTCTTGAATCTCTATCAATGCCCTCTCTCGTAAACACTTGAACATCAATAATTGTTCCGGACATGCCTGATGGCACTCTCAAACTTGTGTCTTTTACATCAGAAGCTTTTTCACCAAAAATTGCTCTTAAGAGTTTTTCTTCAGGTGTAAGCTGTGTCTCGCCTTTTGGTGTAACTTTTCCTACAAGCACATCGCCTGATTCAACTTCGGCACCAATATAAATAATGCCTGACTCATCAAGCCTTCCAAGCATTCTTTCTGAAAGATTTGAAATGTCGCGCGTAATTTCTTCTGGGCCTAATTTTGTATCTCTAGATACAACAGATAATTCTTCGATATGAATTGATGTATATCGATCTTCAGCCACTACGCGCTCTGAAATTAAAATCGAATCCTCGAAGTTATAACCATTCCAAGGCATAAATCCAACAAGCATATTTTGACCAAGCGCTAATTCACCAACATCTGTTGATGCGCCGTCAGCAATCACATCACCTCTTGCAATTTTGTTGCCAATTCTTACAAGTGGCCTTTGATTAATATTGGTATTTTGATTTGATCTTGTATATTTAGTTAGATTATAAATATCAACGCCAACTTCTCCATCAGCAGCTTCATCGTCGTTCACGCGAATCACAACACGTCTTGAATCTACATAATCAACAATTCCACCACGCTTAGCTTGAACTGTTGTGCCAGAATCAGTTGCTACTGTTCTTTCAATGCCTGTACCTACAACTGCTTTCTCTGCTCTCAAGCATGGCACTGCTTGACGTTGCATGTTTGCGCCCATAAGCGCACGGTTTGCATCATCGTGTTCTAAAAATGGAATTAATGCAGCTGCCACAGAAACAATCTGACCAGGCGCTACGTCCATGTATTGAATAGGATCTACAGATGACATCGTAAATTCGTTGCGATGACGGCATGAAATTAAATCGTCTTGAAAGTGTCCTTTATTATCAAGCTCAGTATTTGCCTGGGCTATAACAAATTCACTTTCTTCAATCGCAGAAAGATAGTCTATCTTTGCAGTAACTTTTCCATTTTCAACACGTCTATAAGGTGTCTCTAAGAAGCCGTATTGATTCGTTCTTGCATAAAGTGCGAGTGAATTAATCAATCCAATGTTTGGTCCTTCTGGGGTTTCAATTGGGCATACACGGCCATAATGTGTCGAATGAACGTCACGGACCTCGAAGCCAGCACGCTCTCTTGTTAAACCTCCAGGGCCTAAGGCTGATACTCTTCGCTTATGCGTAATTTCAGACAATGGATTAGTTTGATCCATGAATTGAGATAATTGTGATGAACCAAAAAATTCTCTAATCGCACTTGAGATAGGTTTTGAATTAATTAAGTCATGTGGCATCAAATTGTCTGCCTCAGCTTGGCTTAATCTTTCTTTAACTGCTCGCTCCACTCGAACAAGTCCAGTTCTAAATTGATTCTCTACAAGCTCACCAACAGAGCGAATTCTTCGATTACCAAGATGGTCAATATCATCTATTTCACCTCGACCATTTCGTAATTCAATAAGAACACCAATCACAGCCAAGATATCATCGTTCGATAAAATATTTGCACCAGTTTCGCCTTGAGGGCCAACGCGCTTATAAAATCTTTGCAACCAGTTTGCATGTTGTTCGTATGCTTTTGGATGCGCTCTTCGATTAAATTTCATGCGACCTACATTAGATAAATCATATCGGTCTTCATTAAAAAATAATCCTTTGAATAAAGCCTCAACTGCATCTTCAGTAGGTGGCTCGCCAGGTCTCATCATTCGATAAATAGCAACTTTTGCGCTGTATTGATCAGGGACCTCATCTGAAGTAAGTGTTTGAGAAATATAGTCGCCATGATCTAAATCATTTGAATAAAGTGTATGAATTTGCCCTACACCTACTTCAATAAATTTATCCAATACTGACTCTGTGATTTCATCATTTGCACTAGCAATGACTTCGCCTGTATTTTTATCTACAATTGCTTTTGAAAGCTTGCGGCCCAAAATAAAATCTTTATCTACTGTAATTTTATTTACGCCTGCTTTTTCCATCTCACGAATATGCTTGACAGTAATGCGCTTGTCTTTTTGTACAATCACATTTCCTCTTTTATCAGCGATATCAAACTTAGCAATCTCGCCTCTTAGACGATCAGGGACCAATTCAAAATCAATTGATTTAGCAGTCACATGGAATGAATCAAAATCGTAGTATGTTTCTAGAATTTGTTCTGGTGAATAACCTAAAGCTTTTAATAAAATTGTGACTGGCATTTTTCTGCGACGATCCACACGGAAATATAAATAATCCTTAGGATCAAATTCGAAATCTAACCAAGAGCCACGATAAGGAATGATTCTTGCTGAAAATAATAACTTTCCAGAACTGTGCGTTTTGCCTCGATCATGTTCAAAAAATACACCAGGGCTTCTATGAAGTTGAGATACGATAACTCTCTCGGTGCCATTAATAACAAATGAACCATTGTCTGTCATAAGTGGAATTTCACCCATGTACACTTCTTGCTCTTTAATTTCTTTCACTGTTGGTTTTGATGCTTCTTTATCCATGAGCGTTAAACGAACTTTGACTCTCAATGGAACACCATATGTTAAGCCGCGCTGTTGACATTCTTTAACGTCAAACGCTTCCTCGCCTAAATTGTAAGTTACAAAATCAAGTCGGGCATTACCGGAATGACTTGTGATAGGAAATACTGAATTGAATGTTGACTGAAGGCCTTCGCTAAGTCTCTGTTCGGCATGCGTATTCTTCTGTAAAAAAGCTGCATAAGACTCAAGCTGCATGGTGAGCAAGTATGGTATATCTTGCACACGCTCTCTTTTAGCAAAACTTTTTCTAATACGTTTTTTTTCAGTAAAGGAATAGCTCATTGCGTCTCCTGGTGTAATTTTTATAAAACAATAAACTTTTCAGATCGAAGAATATTGTTTTATAAATTTTTATAAGTTTTAACCTAAAAATTATTTAAAACAAAAAAGCAATGGCTGACAGCGAGCTGTCAGCCATGCTAATTAGCATTACTTAAGTTCTGCTGTAGCGCCAGCTTCTTTTAATTTAGCTAGTGCTTCTTCAGCTGCAGCTTTTGCAATACCTTCTTTAATTGGCTTAGGTGCGCCATCCACTAAGTCTTTAGCTTCTTTTAAGCCAAGACCTGTGATTTCACGAACAGCTTTAATTACGTTTACTTTTTGCTCGCCTGCAGCAGTTAACATCACAGTAAATTCAGTTTGTTCTGCAGCAGCAGCGCCGCCAGCAGAAGCTGCAGCAGGTGCAGCTGCAACAGCAGCAGCAGTAGCTGAAACGCCAAACTTTTCTTCCATATCTTTAATAAGCTCTGACAAATCAAGAACTGTCATTGCACTTACTGCATCTAAAATTTCAGCTTTAGAGATAGCCATTTAATACTCCTAATAAAAAATTTAAATTAATCGTTAAAATTACGCAGGTTTTTGATCACGAACTGCTGCTAAACCACGAACAAATTTTGTTGGTACCTCATTAAGCGTACGAACAAACTTCGCAATCGGTGCTTGCATTGTTCCCAATAATTTTGCGAGTAATTCTTCACGACTTGGCAATGAAGCTAATGCTGCAATATTTGAAGCGCTCATTACCTTATTTGGCATTGCTCCTGATTTGATAACAAACTTATCGTTTGACTTGGCAAAATCATTTAGTACTTTAGCAACTGCAACTGGATCAGTTGAGATGCCATACACTATTGGACCCACCATTTCATTAGCTAAGTCAGAGAATGCAGTTCCATCTACGGCTCTTCGAACTAAGGTGTTCTTTAAGACGCGAAGATATACTCCTGATTTTCTGGCTTGAACTCTTAGCGCTGTCATCTCAGAAACACCAATACCTCGGTTTTCAGCTAAAACAACTGCTTGAGCGCCCGCGATTTGCTTATTAACTTCAGCAACCACTGCCTTTTTTTGTTCAAGATTAAGACTCAAGGTCTTCTCCTTCCGTTAAATTAAGTATTAAGTAAACTTAATACCAACATTACGGCGACCTTTATCAGGATGCTATCCTTTAGGGGTACCGCCATCTGCGTAGGCTCTAGCAAATGATCACTAGAATTAGACTTGTTAGCACCTACGGTCTTTGAAAGCTTCACCGATACTTTCATATCAGTGAACCCAAAGTTCTTTTTAAAAAAGCTTTCGCTTTTTTTTAATTCTTTACACTAAACTTGTTGAATCGATTCTTACACCAGCACCCATAGTGCTAGACACCGATAATTTTTTTACAAAAATACCTTTTGTTGATGGTGGTTTAGCTTTATTAATTGCATCAATCAATGCCGCTAAATTACCTTTTAATTGATCAACAGAGAAAGATGCTCGGCCAATAGTGCAATGGACGATGCCGCCTTTATCAGTTCTATATTGAACTTGTCCACCTTTTGCATTTTTAACTGCTGCTGCTGTATCGGGCGTTACCGTTCCTACTTTTGGATTCGGCATTAAGCCTCTTGGACCTAAAACTTGTCCTAGTGCGCCAACAACTTTCATAGCATCCGGTGTTGCAATGACAACGTCAAAATCCATCATGCCGCCTTTAATTTTTTCAGCGAGATCATCAAATCCCACAATATCTGCACCTGCTGCCTTTGCAGCTTCAGCTGCAGCGCCTTGAGCAAATACGGCAACACGTATTGTTTTACCTGTGCCGTTAGGAAGAACTAATGCACCGCGAATGAGTTGATCAGATTTTTTAGCATCAATGCCTAAGTTAATCACTGCATCTACTGATTCATCAAATTTTGCTGTTGCTGTTTCTTTAACGAGTTGAAGACCTTCTTGAGCGGGATATGATTTATCACGATCAACTTTAGATCTTAATGTTGTAATTCTTTTATTTAATGGCATTTTATACACCCTCCACTTCTATGCCCATGCTTCGAGCACTGCCAGCGATTGTTCGCACTGCAGCATCCATATCAGAAGCTGTAAGATCTGCCATTTTTGTTTTAGCAATTTCTTCAGCTTGCGCTCTGGTAATTTTTCCAACTTTGTCTGTGTGTGGCCTTGGTGAGCCCTTTTCTAATTTTGCTGCTTTTTTAATTAAAATTGATGCGGGTGGCGTTTTCATAACAAAAGTAAAACTCTTGTCAGCGAAAGCGGTAATCACAACAGGAATAGGTAGTCCGGGTTCAACAGTTTGTGTAGCAGCATTAAATGCTTTACAAAACTCCATAATATTTAAGCCTCTTTGGCCTAGCGCAGGTCCTACTGGTGGACTTGGATTCGCTTTGCCGGCTGGAATTTGAAGCTTTATATAGCCAACGATTTTCTTTGCCATTTCATTCTCCTAAATTAGGTGCAAACGCTTTTTTTAAAAAAGCTCCCTAGTTAATTTTTACTGCTTTACTACTAAACTTCTTTTTCTACTTGGCCAAACTCAAGCTCCACTGGTGTTGCTCTACCAAAAATAACCACAGATACTTTAAGTTTGCTTTTTTCGTAATTAATATCTTCAATTGTTCCTGAGAACTCTTTGAATGGCCCATCAATAACACGAATTGACTCACCTTTTTCAAAGGTAAGTTTTTGCGTTGGATTAGTTTTACTCTCATCCATGCGTTGTAAAATAATTTCTACTTCTTTATCTTTAATCGGTGTTGGTTTTAGTGCACTCCCACCAATGAAAGCAGTTACCTTTGGTGTACTTTTAACTAAATGCCAGCTCTCATCATTCATTTCCATTTGCACGAGAACATAACCTGGGTATAGTTTTCTTTCGCTTAATTTTTTTTGGCCAGCTTTCATTTCAATAACCTCTTCTATAGGCACTAAAATCTCGCCAAAAAGATTTTGAAGATTTGATCGCTCAATTCTTTCAAATAATCCTTTTTGAACTAACTTTTCATATCCAGAAAAAGCTTGGACAGCATACCAGCGCATTGTCATTACTAACCCCGTCCCAATAACCAATTAATCATGAATGAAAAACTTATATCTACTAATGCCAAAAAAACTGCCATCACAGCAACTAGAATAAATACAGTAATTGTCATTTGTATTGTTTCTTTTCTTGTTGGCCAAACAACTCTTTTAGCTTCAACAATTGATTCATTAATAAATCCAAATGTCTTTTGACCAAGGGCTGTTTTCCAAAAAACTATCCCTGCAAATCCAAGTCCAGCAAGAATTGCTAATATTCTTAGCACTAAGGCTTGACCACTTAATAGATAGAACCCAACTATTCCCGCTACAAAAAGTAAGAATGAAAAAACAATTTTTAACTTATCAGTCATTAATACTTCTTTCTTTTAATGGCAGGCCAGGAGGGTCTCGAACCCCCAACCCTCGGTTTTGGAGACCGATACTCTACCAATTGAGCTACTGGCCTAAAATAAAATTTATCTTTAAAACTATTCAATCACCTTAGCAACAACACCAGCACCTACTGTGCGGCCACCTTCACGAATCGCAAAACGTAAACCTTCTTCCATCGCGATTGGTGCAATGAGTGTTACTGTGATTGATACGTTGTCACCTGGCATTACCATTTCTGTGCCTGCTGGTAAATCAACAGCCCCTGTAACATCTGTTGTTCTGAAGTAGAACTGTGGGCGGTAGCCATTAAAGAATGGTGTATGACGACCACCTTCATCTTTACCAAGCACATAGATCTCTGCAGCGAATTTTGTATGTGGTGTGATTGAACCTGCTTTAGCTAATACTTGACCACGTTCAACTTCTTCACGTTTTGTACCACGTAACAACACACCTACGTTGTCGCCTGCTTGACCTTGGTCAAGTAACTTACGGAACATTTCAACGCCTGTACATGTTGTTTTAAGTGTAGGTTTGATACCTACGATTTCAATTTCATCACCTACTTTAACAATACCGCGCTCAATACGACCAGTCACTACAGTACCGCGACCTGAGATTGAGAACACATCTTCAACTGGCATTAAGAATGCACCGTCGATTGCACGTTCTGGCATTGGTATATAAGAATCAAGTGCTTCAGCTAATTTAAAAATTGATGGCTCACCAATTTCAGATTGGTCACCTTCGAGTGCTAATTTTGCAGAGCCTATGACGATCGGTGTTTTGTCGCCTGGGAAGTCATACTTCGTTAAAAGATCACGTACTTCCATTTCAACGAGCTCTAATAATTCTTTGTCATCCACCATGTCTGCTTTATTTAAGAAGACCACAATGTAAGGTACGCCTACTTGGCGAGCTAAAAGGATATGTTCACGTGTTTGAGGCATTGGGCCGTCAGCTGCTGAACATACAAGGATTGCGCCGTCCATCTGCGCTGCACCTGTAATCATATTTTTAACATAGTCAGCATGGCCTGGGCAGTCAACGTGCGCATAATGGCGATTCGCTGTTTCGTATTCTACGTGTGCTGTATTGATTGTAATACCACGCGCTTTTTCTTCTGGCGCCGCATCAATTTGATCGTAAGCCTTAGCTTCTCCGCCAAATTTCTTAGCAAGAATCGTTGTGATTGCCGCTGTAAGTGTTGTCTTACCATGGTCAACGTGACCAATTGTGCCAACGTTCACATGGGGTTTGGTACGTTCAAATTTGCCTTTTGCCATAATGTTATATCCTTAATTAATTACATTCTTCAAAAATACCTACTGGTGCCCATGGCGGGAATCGGACCCGCGACCTCTCCCTTACCAAGGGAGTGCTCTACCACTGAGCCACATGGGCGTGTCCAAATTCTCAATATATCTGGAGCGGGCGACGAGGTTCGAACTCGCGACATTTAGTTTGGAAAACTAATGCTCTACCAGCTGAGCTACACCCGCACACCCATGGATCTGATCTCCACGTCACCTCATAAAGAGGCTATTACTCATGGTGGAGGGGGAAGGATTCGAACCTTCGTACTCAGAGAGAACGGATTTACAGTCCGTCGCCTTTAACCACTCGGCCACCCCTCCAAACCGAACCCTAAATTATGTTGGTTTTTTTGATTTTTGTCAAACTAATGAGGGACTTATAGATAAGAAATAAATACAAACTAAGATGGTGCCGGATGTCGGAATCGAACTGACGACCTTCGCATTACAAGTGCGCTGCTCTACCAACTGAGCTAATCCGGCGTTATCAGGAGGCGCTACTATACCAATTTATTTAAATTTGAACTAGTTTTTTAGTTCTTAACTAGGGTTAATTTAGGTTTATTGGGGGATTTTTTTGTTTCGGTTGAACCTAATTCTTGATCTTCTTTAGCTTCAAAGAACAGTCCTTCGCCATTTTCTTTAGCGTAAACCCCCTCAACAGCGGAAATAGGCAGGTATAAATTTTCAGGGGTGCCATTAAATCTCGCTGTAAAGGTTATTGCTTCATCCCCCATAAGCAAATCTTTAATAGAACCAGGGCTTAAATTAAGAAGAATTTTTCCATCTTTAATGAAAGCCCTGGGCGCTAAAGTATTTTGATCTATCTTTACAAGCAAAAAAGGTGTGTATTGTTCAGCAACACACCATTCATAAATTGCTCTTACAAGATAAGGTTTAGTTGAGGCTGACTTTGCCATTGATGCTAAATTATTTTCTCATCGCTTTTTCTGAAGGTGTCATTGCATCAGCATAAAGTGGTCTTGAGAATAATTTCTCCGCATACTTGAGCAATGGTGCTGCTTGATTTGGAAGCTCAATACCATAATGGCCCAATCGCCATAATAAGGGAGCAATAGCAACATCTAACATCGAAAATTCATCACTCAACAAATGTTGCTGTTTAGAAAAAATGGGAACGATTAAAAGTAAATTATCACGCACATGTTTTTTTGCTATTTCCTTAGCAGTCTCATCAGAAGATTCTAAAGCGGGAATATGCACAAATAATTGCTTCTCAAAATCACTTAAAAATAAACGTGCTCTTGCTCTCATTACTGGGTCTGCTGGCATAAGTTGAGGATGAGGAAAGCGCTCATCAATATATTCATTAATAATATTAGCGTCTGTTAATACAAGGTCTCTTTCTACTAAAACGGGAACAGAATTATGCGGGCTTAATACAGCTAAATCTTCAGGTTTATTAGCTAAGTCAACATCTACAACTTCAAAGTCCATGCCTTTTTCAAATAAAACAATTCTGCAGCGATGGCTAAAAGGATCAATTGATCCTGAATATAATTTCATCATAATTATTTAATGTCTTTCCAAAATTCTTTCTTAAGTTTGACTGTTAAAACTAATAACAAGCCGAGGAATAACAAAACATAATACCCCATATCGAGTCTTTTTAACTTTGAGGGCTCTGACATGAATGTAAGGTAATTTACAAGGTCTCCTACAAACGCGTCATATTCTTTCACAGAAAGCGTCCCTGGTTTAACAATTTCTAAAGTATGGTGTTCTTCGTTTAGCTTTTGATCTCCCTGCAACTTCCATAAAATATGAGGCATAGCTGTTTTATCGAAAACAGTGTTGTTCCATCCTGTAGGTGTAGATGAATCACGATAATATCCTCTTAGATAACTATAAACCCAATCTGAACCTCTCGCCCTTACCTCAACAGAAAGATCCGGAGGGGTTGCGCCAAACCAAGCCTTAGCATCTTTTTTGGTCATCGCAATTTTCATTGGCTCACCAACTTTTTCTGCTGTGAAAAGTAAATTCTCTTTGATTAAATTATCAGACAAACCGATATCTTTTAAGCGGTTGTATCTCATATAGTTTGCGCTGTGGCAATTTAAACAATAATTAATGAATGTTTTAGCGCCTCTTTGAAGGGAGGCTTGATCATTTAAATCGATGGGCGCTTTATCTAATGTTGAATGCTCATTTGCAAATCCAACACTTGAAAAAACAAGAGCAAGCATTAAAAATAATTTAATTACAATTTTCATTTATAAGTGACCCTTGAAGGAACTGGCTGTGTTTTACTTTTTTGGCTGTAATAAGGCATCAGCACAAAAAATAAAAAATAAGTCACTGTAAAAATTCGGGCAACTACTGTCGCTTTATCAATACCGCCAATCAAAGGAATTGTATTAGAGAATTGGCCCCAAACATTTGATGGTTCCGTACCCAAATATCCCAAAACAAAAAAGCTCACAACAAATAATGCAATCCATCGTTTAAATAAATTACCTTTGTAACGAATCGATCTAACTTTACTTCTATCTAGCCAAGGTAAAAATGCAAATGCGAGGACAGACAATCCCATTGCAGCAACACCTGGAAATTGTGAATTCAATACAGGTGGCACAGCTCGGAGAATTGAATAATAAGGTGTGAAATACCAAACAGGTGCAATATGCGCAGGCGTCTTTAATGGGTCAGCAGGAATAAAATTATTGGCCTCTAAAAAATAGCCTCCCATTTCTGGCAAATAAAAAACAATCAGTGCAAATACAATAAGGAATACCGAAACACCAATTAAATCTTTCACGGTGTAATAGGGGTGAAATGGAATACCATCTAAAGGGATGCTTGTTTTTTTGTCGAGATTCTTTTTTATATCTACGCCATCAGGGTTGTTTGAGCCAACTTCATGAAGTGCTACCAAATGGAAAAATACAAGGCCTAACAACACTATAGGTAGGGCAATCACATGAAAAGCAAAAAAACGGTTTAGTGTTGCATCTGATACTAAATAATCTCCTCTTAGCCACTCAGATAAATCTGGGCCTATAAATGGAATAGTTGAAAAAAGATTTACAATAACTTGCGCGCCCCAATAAGACATTTGTCCCCAAGGTAAAAGATATCCAAAAAAAGCTTCCCCCATCAAACATAGAAAAATAGCTACACCAAAGAGCCATAGAAGTTCTCTTGGATTTTTGTAGGATCCATAAATTATCGCTTTAAACATATGAAGGTAAATAACAACAAAGAATAAAGATGCGCCCGTAGAGTGCATATATCTTATTAACCATCCAAATGAAACGTCTCGCATAATGTACTCAACAGAGGCAAATGCTAATTCGGCATCAGGCTTATAATGCATCGTTAACAAAAGGCCTGTAATCAGTTGAAGAACAAGTGTTAGAAGAGCAAGTGCTCCAAAAAAATACCAGAAATTAAAATTTTTAGGTGCGTAATATTCAGTAAGATGATTTGTGATTAAAGACGACAACGGAAATCTTTCGTCTACCCAAGCCATTAATCCAGCTGCAGATTTTTTTGTTTTAATTTCTTTTTTCATACTTTATAAGTAACCCTTATCCTTTATTGTCTTCACCAATTAATAGGGTGCTGTCATTGATATATTTATGAGGAGGCACTACAAGATTAATTGGTGCTGGAGACCCCTTATATACTCGACCAGCTAAATCGAATCTAGAGCCATGGCATGGGCAGAAGAATCCCCCACTCCAATTTTCGCCCATATCGCCTTGCGCTTGTAATTTAGCAATTGGTGAACAACCCAAATGAGTGCAAATGCCAACTAGAACAAGCAAATTAGGTTTAAGGGATCTTGTCGCATTCTTGCAATAACTTGGCTGCTGAGATATTACATCAAGATTAGGGTCGGAAAGATTGGGGTCGTTTTTTTTCAAATCATCTAACATTGCCTTAGAGCGATTAATAATCCAAACTGGCTGACCTCTCCATTCAGTCGTAATCATAGACCCTGCTTCAATCTTACCTAAATCAACTTCAACAGGAGCTCCGGCAGCTTTAGCGCGTTCGCTTGGTGTCATACTTGATAAGAATGGAACGGCAATCGCTCCTGCACCAATTGCGCCAGTTACAGTGGTAGCTGCAATTAAAAAACTTCTTTTCTTTTTGTCTATTTTGTCGTCTTGATGATTTGCCATGATCTTAATGTAAGTATGTTTTTATGAAATTATTATGGTTGAGAGACGTGAACTCTGCAAAAGTTGCTGCATTATACAAAATTTCATTCGAAATCTAAATAGCAGGCAAAACTAAATTACAGCTTATCAAGCCTTTAAGTTGATTCGTTTTGATACTAATAAGCCTATTTCGTATAAAAACCATAATGGAATTGCTAAGCAAAATTGTGAGATAACATCGGGTGGCGTCAGAATAGCACTAATGATAAAGGCAATCACAATCATATATGGTCTTGCTTCTTCCAATGTTTTAACTTTTACCCATCCTAATGTCACTAATATAATAATAATTACCGGCACTTCGAATGCCAATCCAAATGAGATAAGCAAGGACAAAATTAAATCCAGATAATTTGAAATATCTATCATTAGACTTACATTTGTGGGCGTCATCAGAATAAAGAAATTAAATATAATTGGGAAAATGAGGTAATAAGCAAAAGTCATTCCAATAAAGAACAATATGAAACCACTCACGAATGAAAATAAAATTAATTTTTTTTCTTTTTTATAAAGCCCAGGGGAAATAAAACGCCAAAACTGATAAAAAATAAAAGGGAGTGAGAGTAAAAATGAAACGAAGGCTGTAATTTTGATTGGGACTAAAAATGTTGAGGTAAGACCTGTGCTTACCAACTTATTACCGTCTGTTAATTTAGCAATAAGTGGCGCTGAGAAAAAACTATAGATATCATTTGCGTAAAAACTTAGGCATATAAAAATGATAATAAAGCTAACTGAAGCTCTAAACAGAGTATTTCTTAATTCAATGAGTTGCTGAATAAAAGGTTTAAAGTGAGTCACCGAGATTTAATCGACTTTTTTTTAATTTCACGCTGAATTTTTTGAAGCTCTTTAAACTTTTCTTCTCGCTCAATCTCTTCTTTAAGTTTCCCAATGTAATTTTGAGCTCTTCCAGTAAGCTTGCCTAGGACCTTAGCAACTTTAGGAAGCTTTTCTGGGCCAATAGCTATAAGTGCTACAAAAAAAATAACGACTAACTCTGAAAATGAAACATCAAACATAAAGCTTATTTTCTAGCTCGAGTTTTTGCAGTCTTTCGAGTTGATGCTCTATTTTTTGGTGTATTTTCATTTTTAACTGCATCTTTAAAGTTCTTAACTGCGGCACCTAAATCGCTTCCAATATTTCTTAATTTACTTGTACCAAATATTAAGAAGACAATTAATAAAACTATTAGCCAATGTGTAATGCTTGAAAATCCCATAACAATCCCCTTATTAAATTTTTACTAATTTTGAACTTCCACCGTAAACATGAAAGTGCATATGAAAAACTTCTTGACCGCCCTCAGCCCCTGAATTAATCATTGTGCGAAAGCCTTTTAATCCTAACTCTTTTGCTAGCTTAGGCGCTAATAAAAGCATATTCGATATGATGTCTTTATCAATTTCACTGCAGGCTATCAAATTTTCAATATGTTTTTTAGGCGTAATGAGAAAGTGCACTTTATCGATAGGGTGAACATCATGAAAAGCAATCAATTCATCATTCTCAAATATTTTTTTACTTGGTATTGAGCCGTCAATAATTTTACAAAAAATGCATGTCATATTATTTTACTTTTGAAGAGCGGCTTTCTTTTTCTTCAATACCTGAAGTCCCTTCTCTTCTTGAAAGCTCATTCAAAATATCTTCTGCACTTAAATTTTTATGTGCCATTAATACTAAAGTATGAAACCAAAGATCAGCGACTTCATGAATAAGCTCCTTGTCGTCTCCTTGGCGCGCAGCAATGATTGTTTCAAAAGCTTCTTCATTTACTTTTTTTAAAATAGCTTCTAACCCGTCACGATACAAAGAAGCTGTGTATGATTTAGTCGGATCATCTTTTTTTCTAGCTTCGAGTGTTTCGGTAAGTTTTTTTAAAATAGTATTCATATCTTTATTTTTTATAAATATCTTTAGGGTCTT